>Ga0307513_10000019_pt1 | contig 231194 bp, 214 predicted proteins | sample 15_EM_MG_FD_202174 | JGI IMG/M metagenome (GOLD analysis project Ga0307513, IMG submission 202174) | Populus trichocarpa ectomycorrhiza microbial communities from riparian zone in the Pacific Northwest, United States - 15_EM | ecosystem: Host-associated > Plants > Roots > Unclassified...
CGAGCGATTGTCTGAGGCGAAGCCGAGTTCGAGCTCGACCCCGCTTTCGGCGAGCACCGCAGGTTGCCCCGCAGCGCAGCGCAGGGGACCCAGACCATCGGGTCGCCTTTCTTTTGGGTACTTTTCTTTGGCGACGCAAAGAAAAGTGCCTCGCCCGCCGGGGCGAGACCCGGCTTGCAACGATTGCTACCAAGGTGCTTCATGCCGCTTTCCCACGAAACACCACCCGGTATTGCGTCAGCAACGTAGCCACCAACACCGAAATCAGCGAAGCCGCAACAAGCACATCCGCAATGTAGGTAGGCACTCCGATCACCCGGCTCATGCTGTCGGCCCCCACCAGCACCCCTGCCACAAACACACCCGCCGCCAGCACGCCCAGCGGGTTCAGCGCCGCCAGCATGGCAATGACGATGCCGGTGTAGCCGTAGCCGGGCGACATGTCCAGCGTGACGTAGCTGGTGCGGCCTGCCACTTCGATGGCGCCGGCCAGCCCGGCCAGGCCGCCGGAAAGCAGGGCCACCAGCACGACGGTGCGTGTGACCGGCACGCCGGCAAAGGCTGCGGCGCCGGCACTGGCGCCGGTGGCGCGAATGTCAAAACCCGGCACGGTGTATTTGAGCAGGGCCCACAAGACAACCGAGAGGCCCACGGCCCAGAGCAGGCCGGTGTGGATGCGGGTTTGTGGAACCAGCTTGGACAGCTCCAGCTCGCCCAGCAGCGCCACGCTTTGTGGCCAGCCCATGGCGGCCGGGTCTTTCATGGGGCCGTCGAGCATGAGCGAGACGAACAGCAGCATGATGAAATTGAGCAGCAGGGTGGTGACCACTTCATCCACGCCCAGCCGCGCCTTCAGCAGCGCCGGGCCAAGCAGCAGCAGGGCGCCGGCGAGCGCGGCGGCCAGCAGCATGAGCACAAACAACAGGCCCGGCGCAAGTGCAAAAGCTTCGCCGCCGTGCAGGCCGCCAACCGCCACGGCGGCCAGCGCGCCAGCATACAACTGGCCTTCGGCGCCGATGTTGAACAGCCGCGCCTTGAAAGCCACGGTGGCAGCCAGCCCGGTGAGGATGAGCGGGATGGCGCGGGTCAAGGTTTCGCTCAACGCAAACACCGAGCCGAAACCGCCCTTGAACAGCAGGCCATACGTCTGCCCCAGCGGCGCACCGGCCCAGAGCACGAGCAGCGAGCTGACGAGCAGGGTGAAGGCGACGGCGCCGATGGGTGCGAGGACCAGGGCCCAGCGCGAGGTTTGCGTTCTTTTCTCGAGTCTCATGGCGGACTGCTTTCTCCCGCTCGCGATCCGTCTGCCTTAGCCGTTCGCCCTGAGCTTGTCGAAGGGTCTGCCAAGGCTTCGACAGGCTCAGCCCGAACGGAAGGGATGCCAGCCATGGCGAGGCCAATGGCTTCACGCGTCCATGCTTCTGCGGGGAGCGCTTCCGTCAGTTGCCCGGCGTGCATGACAGCGACGCGGTCGCCCAGCGTCATCACCTCGTCCAGGTCGTCGGAGATCACCAGCACGGCGGCACCGGCATCGCGTGCGGAAATCAGCTGCTGCTGCACATAAGCCACCGCACCGATGTCCAGGCCCCAGGTCGGCTGGTGGGCGATGATGAGTTTGGGCGCCTGCGCAGCGGCGGCCGATTCGGCGAGACCGGATTTTTCCGACGGGCCGCCCCTAGGAAAAATAGCCTCCTCGGGGGGCAGCGCATTACGCGTAGCGAAAAGCGTGGGGGCCACAAGAGCACGGCCAAGAATCAGTTTCTGCATGTTGCCGCCCGACAGCGAGCGTGCCGGGGACTGCGGCCCGCCGCCGCGCACATCAAACGCACGAACAATGTGTGCCGCATGGGCTTGCGCAGCGCGGCGCTTGATCCACAGCGCCCTGGAAAACGCCGGGCTGCGCAGGCGCTCCGAGACCGCGTTTTCCCAGACGCTGAGGTCACCGACCACACCGACCGCATGCCGGTCTTCCGGGATGCGCGCCACGCCCTGCGTCACCAGCCTGGCCGGTGAGGCCTGCAGGGGCTGGCCCAGGAAGGACACGGTTCCCTGGCTGGCGGCACGCGTGCCGCAAAGCAGGTCGGCCAGGGCGAGCTGGCCGTTGCCCGAGACGCCGGCAATCGTCACGATTTCCCCGGCATGAAGCGTCAGCGAGACGTGTTCAAGCCGGTTACGCCCGCCGCCAGCCGTGCTGACGTCCTTCAAGGTACAGACGGCTTCGCCCACCGACGGCGCCGGCCGGCGCTGAGGCGCACTCACCGCATGGCCGACCATCCACTGCGCCAGCTGCGCCTGCGTGGTGCCGGCCGCTGGCGCCTCGGCCACCAGCTTGCCGCCGCGCAGCACCGCCACGCGTTTCGACACCCGCAGCACCTCGCCGAGTTTGTGGCTGATGAAGATGATGGACAGGCCCTCGGCCACCATCTGGCCCAAGGTGTCGAACAGCGCTTCGCTTTCCTGCGGCGTCAGCACGGCCGTGGGTTCGTCGAGGATCAGGATGCGTGCGCCGCGATAAAGCGCTTTCAGGATTTCCACGCGCTGGCGCTCGCCGACGGACAGGCTGCCTACCTTTGCATCAGGCGCCACCGGCAGGCCGAAGCGCCTGGCGACCTCCAGCAGCTTGTCACGTGCGGCACCGCGGCGCGAGAAAGGCTGCCACAGCGCTTCACTGCCCAGCATCACGTTGTCGAGCACGCTCAGGTTGTCGGCCAGCGTGAAGTGCTGGTGCACCATGCCTATGCCGGCGGCCAGCGCGGCTTTGGGGTTGCCGGGTGGCAGGGGCTGGCCGAAAGCTTCAATGTGTCCTTCGTCGGCGGTGTAGTGGCCGAAGAGGATGGACACCAGCGTGGACTTGCCGGCACCGTTTTCGCCGAGCAGCGCGAGGATCTCGCCGCCGTGCAGCTCCAGGGAGATGTTGTCGTTCGCGACCAGCGTGCCAAAGCGTTTGGTGATGCCGGCCAGGCGCAAGACGGGGGCGGTCATCCGACAGGGGTGAACATCACTTCCAGTTTTTCAGGAAGGCCAGCAGCACCTTGGCCGAGTTGTCGGCCGCGATGCCCATGAAGGTGCCCATCTCGTTCTCGCCTTCGCCGCCGCCCGCCAGGTCGCTGAGCGAGCGGAAGGCGATGTAGGGCACGGCGTTGCTGTAGGCCACATGGCCCACGGCGGCGGTTTCCATGTCCAGCACATTGGCCTGGAAAGTCTTGAACGTGTATTCGCGGAAGGCCTTGTTGTCCATGAAGGCCTGGCCCGACACGCCGTTGCCGCCTATGACCAGCTTCGGCTTGTGCGTCAGGCACTTGCCGGCCTTGCAATGCTCCAGCTCGACGTTGCGGATGCTGCGCGCCACTTCCAGCATGCCTGGGTCGGTTTCGAACCAGAACTTGCGGGCGATCTGCGGCTGGGCCGCCGTGCGCACTTCCACCGGCCGCGGGTGCAGCATGCCGTAGTTGGGCAGGGTGGTGTCCTTGATGAAGGGCGGCGCGGTGTAGCGGCCCGGCGCCGTTTCGCGGGCGATCAGCACTTCAAGGTACTGGCCCCACTGCGCCGGCACGGTCACGTCGCCCACATTGAGCTGCGGATTCACGCCGCCTGCTATGCCGCTGTACACGATGTGGCTGACCTTGAACCTGTCCAGGGCGAGCTGTGTGTTCATGGACGCGTTGACCATGCTGATGCCCGAGAGGAACATCACGACGGGTTTGCCTTGCAGCGTGCCGGTGGTGAACTCCACGCCGTTCACGCTTTGCCGGCGCGGGTTCTGCATCTGGGCCGACAGCAGTGTCAGCTCGGGCTGGAAGGCGGAAATCACCGCGATGCGCGGGGTCTCGTCCAGCCGCATCGCCGTGCCGGAGGGCAGGCCGGCACAGCCGGCCAGGGTGGCAGCCAGCGCGCAGCCGGCCAGCAAGGTGCGCCAGTTTTTCATTTGGCTGTCGACTTTGGTTGGCCGTCTTCGACCTTGACGCTGAACTTGCCGTCGAGGATGGCTTTTTCCTTGGCCTTGACCTTGGCGACGATGTCGGCCGGCACTTTTTTCTCGAACGTGCCCAGCGGCGCGAGCTCGGAGCCCTTGTGTTTCATCATCGAGTAGGGGCCGTAATCTTCGGCAGTGAACTTGCCGTCTTTCACCAGCTTGAGGGCGCGGTCGATGCTGGGCTCCATGTGCCACAGGGCCGAGGCGACCACGGTGTCGGGGTACTTGTCCTGGGTGTTGATCACGTTGCCGATGGCGAGCTTGCCTTTTTCCTTGGCGGCATCGCTCACGCCGAAACGCTCGGCGTACATCACGTCGGCGCCCTTGTCGATCATCGCGAAGGCGGCTTCCTTGGCCTTGGGCGGGTCAAACCAGCTGTTGATGAAACTCACGCTGAACTCGACCTTGGGGTTGGTTTCTTTCGCGCCGGCCATGAAGGCATTCATGAGGCGGTTGACTTCGGGAATCGGGAAGCCGCCGACCAGGCCGATCTTGTTGCTCTTGGTCATGCCGCCGGCCACCATGCCGCTCAGGTAGGCCGGCTCCTGGATGTAGTTGTCGAACACTGAGAAATTGGGCGCCTGCGCCTTGCCCGACGAGCCCATCAGGAAAGACACCTTCGGAAAATCCTTGGCGACCTTGCGCGCGGCAGCTTCGACGGCAAAGGCTTCGCCGATGACGAGTTGGTTGCCGGCGGTCGCGTATTCGCGCATCACGCGTTCGTAGTCGGCATTGGAGACGTTCTCCGTGGCTTTGTATTCGATCTCGCCGCGGGCTTCGGCGGCCTTGAGCGCCTTGTGGATGCGGCTGACCCATTGCTGCTCGAAAGGCACGGTGTAGACGGCTGCGACTTTGGTTTTGGCCTGGGCCAGGGCGAGGCCCGGCAGGGCGACTGCCAGTGCGGCAGCCAGGGCAACAAGTTGCCGGCGCTTGAGGTTTGAAGACATGATTTCTCCGTTGGGCTGGTTGAAAATGCTATGAATTCAGGAGCTTCTTGCGCTCGCGCTATAAGGGCTGGAGGCTTATTTGGTTCCGAATATCCGGTCGCCGGCATCTCCCAGGCCGGGCAGAATGTAGCCGTGGTCATTGAGCTCGCGGTCGATCGCGGCGGTGTAAATGGGCACGTCGGGGTGGGCCTTCTGCAGCGCCGCAATGCCCTCCGGGCAGGTCAGCAGGCAGACGAACTTGATCGACTTGGGGTTGAGCTCTTTCAGGCGCTCGACCGCGGCGATGGCCGAGTTGCCGGTGGCCAGCATCGGGTCGACCACGACGATGTCGCGCTCTTCCATGTCGTGCGGCATCTTGAAGTAGTACTCCACCGCCGTCAGGGTTTTCGGGTCGCGGTACAGGCCGACATGGCCGACGCGCGCACCCGGCACCACGCTGAGCATGCCTTCAAGAATGCCGTTGCCGGCGCGCAGGATGGAAACAAACACCAGCTTCTTGCCGTCGATGACCCGGGACTTCATGGTTTCCAGCGGCGTCTCGATCTCGATGTCCTGCATGGGCATGTCGCGCGTGACTTCATAGGCCATCAGCATGCTGAGCTCGTTCAGCAGGGTGCGGAAGGTGTTGGTCGATGCGTCCTTGCGGCGCATCAGGGTGAGCTTGTGCTGCACCAGTGGATGGTCGATCAGGTGGACTTTGCTGCTGGCTGTGGCGCTGGGGGTGGTCATGGGTGAGGGTGCCTCTGGGAGTCGGATTTCAAAAAACGGTGCCGTCGCTTTGGATGTTCAGAGGCGGGTTGCCTCCATGCAATTGCTGTGCCAGTGCGCGCCCTGCGGCCCAGGTGCCGCCTTCGAGAACGCAGGCCAGCGGCATCTGCCCGGCGCTCAATCCTAACTGCTCGCGCACCAGCGGCGCGAGCTCGTCCAGCAGGGCCACCGTGAGCGCGCGCCACTCGACAATCAGCTCGTCGCCCGCGGCGTGCAGCCGGTCTGCCTGGGCCGGGTCCTTGAACTGCAGCACGCCCGCATCCAGGAACAAGCCACCATTGCGATACTCCGGCAGGCCGGTCAGCGCGTCCAGCCCTTCGACCTTCACGCCGGCCCACTCAAAGGGCTCGAGCAGCGAGTAGGTGAGCCATTGCGAGAGCTTGTGAAAAGGCATCCAGCCGCTACCGGGGCCGGCCTCTTCGCTGCCTGCCGCCGCATGCCGCCAGCAATCGCCCAGCGCCACCTCGCCAATGGCGTTCTGCGCCGGCCAGACGGGGGCCAGGCCGGTGAGCAGCACGGTCAGCAGGTCATGCGCCTGGATGGCGCCCTGGCCCTGCCGGGTCAGCAGGTCAAACAGGTGGCCGGGGCGGCCGGGCTGGCCAAACAGCGCGGGCTGGTCCTGCAGCGCCTGGCCCAGGCGGCACAGGAGGGCGGCGCGGCCTTCGAGGCCGACCAGCGGATTGCCCGACGCCACCTGGAAGGCTGCGCCCAGCCGTTCGGCCGTGACGGCCAGCAGGCCGTGGGCGTCGGCCTGCAGCGGCTGTGCCGGGTCGCTGGAAAAAAGCCCGTTCATGAAGGCGTGAAAACTCGCTACGCCCAGGCCTTCGGAGCGGCTGTAGCTGTGCTCAGGACGTTCGCCCTGGGCTGCCTCCCGGTACGTCCAGTCGGGGCCGGCGCCGGCGTCGAGCAGCACGCTGACGAGCGCCAGGTCAATCTGCGCACGCGCCCTGCCGGCGGGAGAGGCATCACCCAGTGCGCTGTTCAATTGCGCCAGCCGGTCCACACCGCCGGCTTCGAAATGCCGCCAGCGGCTGTGGTACGGAATTTTCAGGCTGGGGTAACGCACCTGCGTTAGTTCGGCCACCAGCATGGCGGTGGTGACCATCGCGCCGTCGTTGACGGCAAACCAGGTTGATTCACCGCGGCGCGCCCGCTCCAGCAGGGCCGCGGCACGCCTGCGTATCGTTTTTGTAGAGCGTAATTCGGCTACAGCCCTTTCCAGCTGCGCGCCGGCAGCTTCTTTTTTGATAGCGTTTGGGGTTTGCTTTACAGACTCAGGCATCCAGCCCCCGGCCTTTGGCTTTTTTCAGCTCTTCGGCCGTGGGCACCGCACCGGGGGTGAAATAGCCGGCTGCCATCTTGGCGTCCATCTCCACCTGGGCGTCGGCAGGAATCATGTGCTCGGGGATGTTCACGCGCTCGACCACCTCGATGCCGGCGCGCGTGATGGCGTCGTATTTCATGTTGCTCATGGAAACGAGCCGGTGAATCTTGCGTATGCCCAGCCAGTTGAGCACGTCGGGCATCAGCTCCTGGAAACGCATGTCCTGCACGCCGGCCACACATTCGGTGCGGTTGAAGTACTGGTCGGCGGTGTCGCCGCCGACCTGGCGCTTGCGTGCGTTGTAGACCAGGAACTTGGTGACCTCGCCGAGCGCCCGGCCTTCCTTGCGAAAGTAGGACACCAGGCCCACACCGCCGCGCTGTGCGCCCTGGATGCATTCCTCGATGGCGTGCGTCAGGTAAGGCCGGCAGGTGCAGATGTCCGAGCCAAAAACGTCGGAGCCGTTGCATTCGTCATGCACGCGGGCGGTGAGTTCGATGTTCGGGTTGGCCAGGTCGCGCGGCTTGCCGAAGATGTAGGCAGTGAGCCCGCCGATGGGCGGCAGAAAGACTTCGAGGTCGCTGCGGGTAACGAGCTCGGGGTACATGCCGCCGGTTTCCTCGAACAGCACGCGGCGCAAGTCCGTTTCACTGCAGCCAAAACGTTTCGCAACTTCGGGCAGGTACCAGACGGGTTCGACCGCAACCTTGGTCACCATGGCGGCACCGCCGGCGGTCAGGTATTTGCCGTCGGCTTTCAGCCGGCCGGACTGCAGGGCTTCAATGACCTCGGGCAGGATGACGTGCGCCTGCGTCACGGCAATCGTCGGGCGGATGTCGTAGCCGGCGGCCAGCTCGGCGGCAAACACGTCGGCCACCGTCGCGCCCCAGGGGTCCATGGCCACGATGCGGCCCGGTTCGCTCCACTGCGGGTAGGGGCCAATGATGTCGGTGGGCGAGGTGTTGGTGAGGTCGGCTTTGTGTTTCGCCGAGAGTGCGCCGGAGGCGATGGCCAGTGCGCGGTACACGCTGTAGGAGCCGCTGTGTGTGCCGATGACGTTGCGGTGGCTGCGCTTGGTCGTGGTGCCGACCACGGGGCCGCGTTCGGCAGCGGTGGCCGCAGCCCAGCGGATGGGCAGCGCGCCGAAACCGCCGGCATGGGACGTCAGGCGGATGTGCTGGGAGGAGGCAGGGGAGTTGGGGGCAGCGGCGGGCGAGGCGGGTACCGGTGCCGGATCGAGAGGCTTGGCGGCAACTTCAGCAGACATTGCGGATCCTTCAAAAAATCCAATGTAGCTATGCGTGCCGGGATTGACAAGCCCGCGTTTTTGCCGGGTCGTTAATTTGCGACAGGATGCCGCACAAAAATGGTGAGGCGCGCAGCAAGCCCGCTGCTGCGAGGCGGCACCGGGCAACGCCGTTGTCCTACATGTCGAAGCCTGGCGGCCATGTATTTTTCCTGACAGGAGAGCAACATGAACCCGGCCAACCCCATGACGCTGCCCACGCTGCACAAAACCCTGGAGATCGATGGTGTGCGCATCTTTTACCGCGAAGCCGGCCCGCCCGAGGCGCCGGTCGTCCTGCTGCCGCATGGCTACCCGAGCTCGTCTTTCCAGTTCCGCAACTTCATGCCGGCGCTGGCTGACCGCTGGCGGCTGATTGCGCCGGACTACCCGGGGTTCGGCTACAGCGGCACACCGGAAGATAGCGAGCAGTCCTGCTCGTTCGAGGGCTATGCCACTTTCCTGGAACAGTTCACGCAGCGGCTGGGGCTTTCGCGGTATGCGCTTTACCTGCATGACTACGGATCGCAAATCGGGCTGCGCCTGGCCATCCGCCACCCCGCGCGTGTAGCCGCCCTCATCATTCAGAACGGCGATATTTATGAAGACCAGCTGGGCCCCAAATACAAGCCGATCCAGGACTACTGGGCCAATCCGTCGCCAGCGGCGCGTGCCATGCTTGAGGAAGCGGTGAGTGAAGAAGGTTTCAGGAAGGAATTCATCGGGGAGATCGACGCCGACCTGGTCGCCTACCTTCCACCTGATTTATGGCATTTGTCCTGGCCGCTGATGAACCATCCCAGGCGCCGCGCGATTGCGCTGGCGCTCATGGAAGGGTTGAAGGAAAACCTGCAGTGGTTCCCGAAATACCAGGCTTATCTGCGGGAGCATCAGCTGCCAACGCTGATCATCTGGGGACCGCAGGATGGCTATATGCCCGAAGGCGCCGCGAAAGCCTACCTCCGGGATCTTCCTCGCGCCGAGCTGCATCTGCTGCGCGGCGGGCATTGGGCACTGGAGACCAACCTGGAGGACATCCTGCCGCTGGTGCGTGACTTCCTGGGAAGGGTGCACGGACCTTCCGGCGCTGGTGTCTAGCGTTTGATCATCCGGTTCAGCGTTTTTTTCCGCCGAAGATGGTGCCCAGTGCACCGCGCAACACCTGCCGCCCCAGCGCGCGGGCTTCAGATTTCAGCACCGACTGCACCAGGCCGTCGCGCTGGCCGCCACGTGGACCTTTCGAGCCGAAGAGCACATCGCTGATGCCGCCCATCAGCCCGCCGGATGCTTCTGCCGTTTTTGCCGCCTCGGCTTGCACGGCTGCAGTGCGCGCCTTCAGCATCTCGTAGGCCGATTCGCGGTCGGTTTCCTTTTCATAAACGCCGGTCACCAGCGAACTGGCCATGAGCGCGTGGCGTTGCTGCGGCGTGATGGGGCCGATCTGGCTGCCCGGCGGGAGCACATAGGCACGCTCGGTGATGCTGGGCCGGCCCTTGCTGTCGAGAAAACTCACCAGCGCTTCGCCCACGGCCAGCTCGGTGATGGCTGTCTCGATGTCCAGGCCGGGTTTCTGCCGCATGGTCTGGGCGGTGGCCTTGACGGCTTTCTGGTCGCGTGGCGTGAAGGCGCGCAGCGCATGCTGGACCCGGTTGCCCAGCTGGGCCAGCACCGAGTCGGGAATGTCCAGCGGGTTCTGCGTGACGAAATAAACGCCGACGCCCTTGGAGCGCACCAGGCGCACCACGAGTTCGATGCGTTCGATCAGGGCCTTGGGCGCTTCGTTGAAGAGCAGGTGCGCCTCATCGAAGAAAAACACCAGCTTGGGCTGGTCCGGATCGCCAATCTCGGGCAACTGCTCGAACAGCTCGGACAGCATCCACAGCAAAAAGGTGGCGTACAGGCGCGGCGAGTTCATCAGTTTGTCGGCGGCCAGGATGTTGATGACGCCCATCTGCCGCGACGGGCCGCCCCTAGCAGCAGATGCGTCGCCTTGGGGGGCAGACGTCGCAGACGTCGTGGGGGCTTCAAGCACATCGACCGTCTGCATGAAATCGCTGATGTTGAGCATGGGCTCGCCGAAAAACTTGTCGCCGCCCTGGGTTTCAATCTGCATCAGGCCGCGCTGGATGGCGCCGACGCTGGCGGCGCTGATGTTGCCGTACTCGGTGGTGAACTGGCTGGCGTTGTCGCCCACATGCTGCAGCATGGCGCGCAGGTCTTTCAGGTCCAGCAGCAGCATGCCGTTGTCGTCGGCAATCTTGAACACCAGGTTCAGCACGCCGGCCTGGGTGTCGTTCAGGCCCAGCATGCGGGCCAGCAGCAGCGGGCCCATGTCGGACACCGTGGCCCTCACCGGGTGGCCCTGCTCACCGAACACGTCCCACAGGGTGGTGGGGCAGGCCAGGGGTTCGGGCTTGTCGATGCCGCGCTCCTTCAGCACCGCCGTCATTTTTTCGCCCATGCTGCCGGGCTGGCTGATGCCGGCCAGGTCGCCTTTGACGTCGGCCATGAAGACCGGCACGCCGATTTTGGAGAAGTTTTCGGCCAGGGTCTGCAAGGTCACCGTCTTGCCGGTGCCGGTGGCCCCGGTGATCAGGCCATGGCGGTTCGCCAGCGCCGGGAGCATCTCACACTGGGTGGAAGCGTTCCTGGCGATCAAAAAGGGCTCGGCCATGGGGTGTCCTCGGGTGGGAGGAAGCTGCAGAGAGCTCCCTAAAAGTAAAATACGGTTTGTAGATTAAATCAATTCCAAAGGATTTCCGTGGCTGGTCACAGTAAATGGGCGAATATTCAGCACCGCAAAGGTCGCCAGGACGAAAAGCGCCAGCGCATCTGGACCCGTGTGATGCGTGAAATCATGGTGGCGGCGCGCATGGGCGGCGGCGACATGGGTACCAATCCGCGGCTTCGCCTTGCTGCTGAAAAAGCCAAGGCGGCCAATATGCCGCTGGAGAATGTCAAATACGGCATTGCCAAAGCCACCGGCAGCCTGGAAGGCGTGCATTACGAGGAAGTCCGTTACGAAGGCTACGGCATAGGTGGCGCGGCCATCATCGTCGACTGCATGACCGACAACAAGGTGCGTACCGTGGCGGAAGTGCGTCACGCGTTTTCCAAACACGGCGGAAACATGGGCACCGAAGGCTCGGTGGCCTTCCAGTTCAAGCACTGCGGCCAGCTGATTTTTGCGCCCGGCACCAGCGAAGACAAGATCATGGAAGTGGCGCTGGAGTCCGGTGCGGACGACGTGATTTCCCATGACGACGGTGCGATTGAAGTGCTGACGCCCTATACCGGGTTCGAAAAAGTCAAACTTGCGCTGGAGGCGGCCGGCCTCACGGCGGAAGTGGCCGAAGTCACCATGCGTGCCGACAATACCATCGAACTCACGGGCGACGATGCCCAGAAGATGCAGCGGCTGCTGGACGTGCTGGAAGACCTGGACGACACGCAGGACGTGTTTCACAACGCGGCGCTGGAAACCTGAGCATGGACAGCAAGCCCGATACTTCGGAGCGGCTGGCCCGCATCGAACATCTGCTGGAGGAGGGGAACCACCTGCGCGGCGAGGCCATTGCCCTGCAGAAGGAATCCCTGGCCATGCAGAAGTCCCTGGTCGATGAAACGCGAGCCAACCTCGTGAAGGCCGATACCGTGAATGACCAGGCTCTGGAATTGCAGCGACGCGGCAAAAGCGCACAGAAGGTCATTTTCAGCATTGTTTTTGTTCTTGTGATTTACCTCAGCTATTTGCTGTTTTTTAGATTGAACCTCCCGTGAAAGTTCTTGTCATTGGTGGCGGCGGCCGTGAACACGCGCTCGCCTGGAAACTGGCCCAGTCGCCCAAAGTGCAGGCGGTGTATGTGGCACCGGGCAACGGCGGCACCGCGCTCGATCCGCGGCTTGAGAACGTCAACATCACGGATATCCATGAACTGCGGGCGTGGGCAGCTATCGAAAAGATAGCACTGACGGTCGTCGGCCCGGAGCAGCCGCTGGCGGCCGGTGTTGTCGACGAGTTCCGCGCCCACAGCCTGCGGGTCTTCGGCCCGACAAAAGCCGCGGCGCAGCTGGAAAGCTCCAAGGCTTTCTCCAAAGCCTTCATGAAGCGTCACGGCATTCCAACGGCCGAGTACGAAACATTCACCGATGCAGCCGCTGCGCACGCCTATGTGGACGAAAAAGGCGCGCCCATCGTCGTCAAGGCCGACGGACTGGCGGCCGGCAAGGGTGTGGTGGTGGCGATGAGCCTGCACGAAGCGCACGAAGCCATCGAGTTCATGCTGGCTCCCGACCCGAGCTTCAACCCGCTGGGCGTGACACACAACGCCGGCGGTGCACGCGTGGTCATCGAGGAGTTCCTGCATGGCGAGGAAGCCAGCTTCATCGTGCTGTGCGACGGCAAAAACGTCACTGCACTGGCGACCAGCCAGGACCACAAGCGCCTGCTCGACGGCGACGAAGGCCCCAACACGGGCGGCATGGGCGCTTATTCGCCGGCACCGGTGGTCACGCCCACGGTGCATGCGCGAGCCATGCGCGAAATCATCCTGCCCACCATCAAGGGCATGGAAAAAGACGGCATTCCCTTCACCGGTTTTCTCTACGCCGGGCTCATGATCACCCCAGACGGCAAGGTCAAGACACTGGAATTCAACTGCCGCATGGGTGACCCGGAAACCCAGCCCATCATGATGCGCCTCAAGTCGGACCTGTACGACGTGATGATGGCGGCGACCTCCGGCAAGCTCGACGAGGTCGAGCTGGAATGGGACCGCCGTGTGGCACTGGGCGTGGTGATGGCCGCGCACGGCTACCCGCTAAAGCCCCGCAAGGGCGATGCGGTCACCGGCCTGCCAACGATCAGCCCGTCGGCAGCCGCCGAAGATGCGGTGGTGTTCCATGCCGGAACGGCGACTGCCCCGGGAGGTGCCAGGGGCAGTGTGGTGACCAGCGGTGGCCGCGTGCTGTGTGTCACGGCGCTGGCCAGCTCGGTCAAGGAGGCGCAGCACCGGGCTTACGAGGTGGCGCAGGCCATTCATTTTGACGGTGCGCAGTACCGCAAGGACATCGGCTTTCGGGCCATCAAATCCTGAGCCGGGCTGCGCCCCTGGCGCGCCTGATCCGGACCTACAACCCTCTTATGACCAGCCCAGATCTTTCCGGTGTTCGCGACTTCCTGTTGGACCTGCAGGAGCGCATCACCGACGCGACAGCCGCAGTGGACGGCCAGCCTTTTGCGGCCGACCCCTGGCAAAAAGAGCCAGGGGAAACCTTGCAGGGCCAGGGCGTCACCCGAATCCTGGAACAGGGCCTGGTGTTTGAACGCGCCGGCTGCGGCTTTTCGCATGTGCGCGGCCCGACACTCCCGCCTTCTGCTACGCAGCACCGGCCCGAGCTGGCCGGCGCGCCGTTTGAGGCCCTGGGCGTCTCGCTGGTCTTCCACCCGCGCAACCCCTATGTACCGACCGTGCACATGAACGTGCGCATGCTGGCCGCCACCCCGGCCTCGGGTCCGCTGGCCTGCTGGTTCGGCGGCGGCATGGACCTGACGCCGTATTACGGCTTTGAGGAAGATGCGGTGCACTTCCACCAGGCCTGCAAGGACGCGCTCACGCCGTTTGGCGAGGACAAATACCCGCGCTTCAAGGCCTGGTGCGACGACTACTTCCATCTCAAGCACCGCAACGAGCAGCGCGGCATAGGCGGCGTGTTTTTCGACGACTTCCAGGAGCTGGGTTTTGAAGGCAGTTTTGCCATGATGCGTTCGGTCGGCGATGCCTTTCTGGCTGCTTACCTGCCGATTGTCGAGCGCCGCAAGGACATGGCCTATGGCGAGCGCGAACGCGACTTTCAGCTTTACCGGCGCGGCCGGTATGTGGAGTTCAACCTGGTCTGGGACCGCGGCACCCACTTTGGCCTGCAGTCGGGCGGCCGCACCGAGTCCATCCTGATGTCGATGCCGCCGCTGGCTGGCTGGTCCTACCAGCGGCCCATGGAAGCCGGCTCGGCAGAAGAGCGGCTGACCACGGAGTTTCTGGTCAGGCGGGACTGGCTTTGAGTGCCGCTTCGCCTCCCGGGGGACAACGCATTGGCATGTTCGGCGGATCGTTTGACCCGCCGCACTTGGCGCATGTAGCACTGGCGCAGGCCGCCATGGCGCAGTTCAAGCTCGATAGCCTGCACATCATCCCGACCGGGCAGGCCTGGCACAAGACCAGGACCTTGAGCGCACCAGCACACCGCCTGGCCATGGCCCGGCTGGCATTTGCCGGGCTGGAGCGCACGGTGGTCGACGAACGCGAACTCCAGAGGACCGGCCCCAGCTTTACCATCGACACGCTGGAGGCCCTGCAGGCCGAAAACCCGGGCGCCCAGCTCTACCTGATCATCGGAAACGACCAGTTCGCCGCCCTGAAAACATGGCACCGTTGGCAGGCCATTCTGGAAATAGCTATAATTTGTATAGCAAACCGTGCAGATCCGATAAGGACAGAGGCCGGTTTTGACCTTGAAGATCAGGCCAGGCATGCGGTTTTGACCCTGCAACTGCCGCTGATGCCGGTCAGTGCCACCGCCATACGGCGGCAAATCAGTTCAGGCAGCACCAGCTCACAGAGCTGGACCCCCATGGTTCCCGAGCCGGTTGCGCGTTATATTGAGCGCCACAGGCTCTATATTTCTCCGTAATTTCCAGTTAACTCCCTTTCATTGAAGCAAACCACTGCATGACTTCCACCCCTGCCAACACCGCCAGCACTGCTGCCAAAAAAGACGTCCAGAAACTGCAGCGAGCCATCATCGATGGGCTGGAAGATGTGAAAGCGGTAGACATCCAGGTGTTTGACACGGAGCACATCACTTCGCTGTTCGAACGCGTGATCATTGCTTCGGGCAGTTCCAACCGGCAAACCAAGGCGCTGGCCGCCAGCGTGCGCGACGCCGTGCGTGATGCCGGCTTTGCCAAGCCGCGCATCGAAGGCGAAGAAAACGGCGAGTGGATCATTGTGGATTGCGGCGCGGCCGTGGCGCACATCATGCAGCCGACGATCCGCCAGTACTACCACCTCGAAGAGTTGTGGGGTGACAAGCCCGTCAAGCTCAAGCTCGGCGCGCCTGCACCGCTGGTCAAGGCGGCCAAGCCCGAGGTCGAGGAAGCGCCCAAGCCGGCCAGGTCGCGTGCCGGTGCTAAATCTTCCGGCAAACCTGCAGCCAAGCCTGCCGCGAGAAAAGTCGTTGCCAGAACCGACGACGGCACTTATGTGGGCCGGGTCGGCAAGATGACTGACTGGACTGCCAAACGCAATGCCGCCGCACCCGCGGCAGAACCTGCGGCCAAACCGGCCCGGGCGGCCGCCAAGACGGCCGTGAAAAAGGCGCCTGTCAAAACTCCCGTCGTCAAGATTCCGGCTGCCAAAAAGGTCGCTGCGAAGAAAACAGCTGCAAAGACCGCAGCCAAAAAACCTGCCGCGAAGAAAACTCCGACCCGGAGCAAATGAGGCTGACGATTGTCGCCGTCGGCCAGAAGGTGCCCGACTGGGCGCAAACCGCCTACGACGACTACGCCAAGCGTTTTCCGCCCGAGCTGCGCGTCGAGCTCAAGGCCGTCAAGACCGAACCGCGCGCGTCCAAAACACTCGAAAACCTGCTGGCTGCGGAGCGCCAGCGCATCGAGGCCGTGCTGCCCAAGGGTACCCGCATCGTGGCGCTGGACGAACGCGGCACAGCGGTGACCACGGTGGCGCTGTCCGACAAGCTCAAGGCCTGGCAGCGCGAAGGTGACGACGTGGCCATCATCATTGGCGGGCCGGACGGGCTGGACCCCGCGTTCAAGCAGGCCGCCCACGAGCGCCTGCGCCTGTCCGACCTGACCCTGCCGCATGCCATGGTGCGTGTGCTGCTGATCGAGCAGCTGTACCGCGCGTGGAGCATCACGGTGAACCACCCGTACCACAGGGAGTGATGTTGCCCCCACGGTCGCTCACTTCGTGTAGCTTCCTGCCCCCCGAGGGGGCCGCTGCGCCTGCGGGCCGGCAAAGCCGGACCCGCGGCCCCTGCTGGACTAATTCGGGGATGTGGCACGCCTCGTGACTTCAAACATGACCGACTTCATCTATCTTGCCTCTCAAAGCCCGCGTCGCCGGCAATTGCTGGAGCAGCTGGGCGTGTCCTGTGAATTGCTGCTGGCGGACGCCGGGGAAGACAGTGAGTCGCTGGAAGTGGTGCTTCCTGGCGAGTCGCCCACCGCCTATGTGCAGCGTGTGACACAGCTCAAATTGGACGCCGCCGTGGCGCGGCTCAAGCGGCGCGGCTTGCCTGCGGCCCCGGTGTTGTGCTCGGACACCACCGTGGCGCTGGGTCGCCGCATTTACGGCAAACCTGACGATGCGGCTCATGCCGGGCGCATGCTGGCTGAGCTGGCGGGGCAGACGCATCGTGTCCTGACCGCGGTAGCGGTGCAGCAGGGCCGCAAACGGGTGCAGGCGCTGAGCGTGTCGCGGGTGACTTTTGCGCCCATGAGCGTGGCGCAGATCCGCGCCTATGTGGCCACGGGCGAGCCGCTCGGCAAGGCCGGCGCCTATGCCATCCAGGGCAGGGTGGCGATGCATATCGCGCACATGAGCGGAAGTTATTCCGGCATCATGGGCCTGCCCCTGCATGAAACCGCACTGCTGCTGAAAGCTGCTGGCCTGAAAATATAATTTCCCCGGGACAAAACATGCAACAAGACATCCTGATCAACTGGTCGCCCCAGGAAACCCGCGTGGCGGTGGTCGAGTACGGCGCGGTGCAGGAGCTGCATGTGGAGCGCACGCTCGAACGCGGCCTGGTTGGCAATGTTTACCTGGGCAAGGTGGTCAGGGTGTTGCCGGGCATGCAGTCTGCGTTTATCGACATCGGGCTGGACCGTGCCGCCTTTCTGCATGTGGCCGACCTGATGAGCAGCATCAACAGCCGGCACGCCGATGCGGACAACGGTGCCGCTTCAGCAGCGCCCCTGCAGCCGATCGAAAAGCAGCTGTTCGAAGGCCAGGCGCTGATGGTGCAGGTGCTCAAGGACCCGATAGGGACCAAGGGCGCCAGGCTGACCGCGCAAATCAGTATTGCCGGCCGCCTGCTGGTGTTCCTGCCGCAAGACAACCACATCGGCGTGTCGCAGAAAATCCCGGCTGCGCAGCGTGAAGATCTGCGCAAGCGGCTGCAAACCCTGGCCTCGGACATGGGTGGCGGCTTTATCCTGCGGACCAATGGCGAAGACGCCACCGACGCCGAACTGGGCGAAGACATCGCCTACCTGCGCAAGACCTGGGCGCGCATCAAGGAAGCCGCGCTGCGCCTGCCGCCCACCTCGGTGCTGCACCAGGACCTGAGCCTGCTGCAGCGCGTGCTGCGCGACCTGGTGGTGGAAACTACCCAGAGCATACGCATTGACTCGCGCGAGCAGCATGAAGAACTCAAGCGTTTTGCTACCGAGTTCATGCCCGCCACCCTGCAGCGGCTGCAGCTGCATTCGGGCGAGCGGCCGATTTTCGACCTCTTCAACATCGATGAGGAAATCGCCAAGGCACTGGGCCGGCGGGTGGACCTGAAGTCGGGCGGCTACCTGATCATCGACCAGACCGAGGCACTGACCACTGTAGACGTCAACACCGGCGGCTTTGTCGGTGCACGCAATTTTGACGACACCATTTTCAAGACCAACCTCGAAGCTTCGCAGGCGATAGCGCGGCAGTTGCGCCTGCGCAACCTGGGCGGTATTGTGATCGTCGACTTCATCGACATGATGCAGGCCAGCCACCGCGATGCCGTGCTCGCGGAGTTCCAGAAGCAGCTCGCGCGCGACCGCATCAAGACCAATGTGAACGGCTTCTCTGCGCTGGGCCTGCTGGAAATGACACGCAAGCGGACGCGCGAATCGCTGGCGCACCAGCTGTGCGAACCCTGCAGCGCCTGCATGGGCAAGGGCGTGGTCAAGACTGCACGCAGCATCGGCTACGACATCCTGCGTGAAATCCTGCGTGAGGCCCGGCAGTTCAATCCGAAAGAGTTCCGGGTGATCGCTTCGCCGAAGGTGATCGAGCTGTTCCTGGACGAGGAAAGCCAGCACCTGGCGGGCCTGAGCGACTTCATCGGCAAGCCGATTTCGCTGCAGTCCGAAACCGCCATGGCGCAGGAACAGTACGACATCGTCCTGCTCTGACACACCCACCCTGCATGCCTGACACCGCCAGCCCCCAGCGTCCGATACCGATCCTGGTTTACCACCAGATCAGCGAAGCACCGCCCAAACCGGCACCGTTTCGCAGCCTGTGTGTGGCACCAGCGTCATTCTCCCGGCAGATGGCCTTGCTCAAGCTGCTGGGCTACCAGGGCCTGTCGATGAGCGGGCTGCTGCCTTATCTGCGTGGGGAAAAAGCCGGCAAGGTGGTGGGCATCACCTTTGATGACGGTTACCAGAACAACCTGACCCATGCATTGCCTGTGCTGCAGCGCCACGGCTTTTCATCGACCTGTTATGCGGTCAGCAATCTGCTGGGCAAGACCAATGTGTGGGACGAGGGCATCGGTGTTGCCCAGGTGCCGCTGATGGATGCCAACGAGCTGCGCCTCTGGGTGGCTGGAGGGCAGGAAGTGGGCTCGCACACGCAGAACCACGTGCGGTTGCTGCAGAGTGAACCCTCCGTGGCCATGGCCGAAATGACGCAGGACAAGGCGGCGCTGGAAGCGTTGCTGGCCTCACCCGTGCGGCATTTTTGCTATCCCTACGGAGAGTACGGGCCGCAGCATGTTGTCATGGCCCATGACGCGGGCTTTGAAACGGTGACCACCACACGGCGGGGCCTGAGCGCCGCCGGCAGCCGCTTGATGGAACTGCCGCGGGTGCCCGTGGTGCGTTCCACCAGCCTGCCGGTTTTCTGGCTCAAGGTGGCGACCCGCTACGAAGACCGGGAGCGCGCATGAGCCTGTCCCCCAGGCTGCGGATTGCCGTGCTGAACCGGGTCTTTGAGACCACGGGCGGCGGTGCAGAGCGTTATTCCATTGCACTGGTTGAGCAGCTGTCTCAGCGCCATGAGGTGCATGTGTTTGCCCAGCAGATCAAGCATGACGCCCCCGGCGTGACCTATCACCCCGTGTCCATGCCGATGCGCAAACCGCGCTGGATCAACCAGCTCTGGTACGCCTATGCCACCTGGCGCGCCACGCGCAGCGGTTTTGACATCGTCCACTCGCATGAAAACACCTGGCATGGACAGGTGCAGACCGTGCATGTACTGCCGGTTAAACACAACCTCTTTTATGGTCGTACCGGCTTCAAGCGCGCGCTGCGCTGGCTCAAAGTCGTCACCAGCCCGCGCTTGCTGGCCTACCTGTGGCTGGAGCGCATGCGCTTTGCGACTCGACCTGACAGGCGTGTGGTGGTGACCTCCGCCAGCTTGGGCACCACCATGGCGGCGACCTATCCCGGCACTATTGCGGCAACCAACGTCATCACACCGGGCGTTCATTTGCCCGATGCCAGCAGTGACGCCGGCAAACGCACAGCCCGCGATCAACTGGGTTTGCCTGCATCGTGTCGCTGCCTGTTGTTTGTCGGCAATGATTACAAGAAGAAGGGGCTGGACACCCTGCTGCAAGCCATGACCGGCATGCCCGGCGATGTGGTTCTGGCGGTGGTTGGAAGTGCCGCAAGCATCCCTGCCTATGCGCGGCAGGCAGAAGCCGCAGGCATAGGCAAGCGGGTGTTTTTCCTCGGCGCGCTGCCCGACGTGATGTCCGTCTACCGGGCCTCTGACGCCCTCGTGCATCCCACGCTGGAGGACACTTTCGCCATGGTGGTGCTGGAGGCCATGGCGCATGGCCTGCCGGTGGTGGTGAGCAGCGCTGCGTACTGCGGCATTTCAGGTTTGCTAAGCCACGGCGTCAATGCGCTGATTCTGGAAGACCCGCGCAATGCGCAGCAATTGGGTCACACGCTCAATCAATTGCTGGCTGACGCCACGCTGCGTCAGCAACTGGGCGAACAAGCCCGGGCTTTTGCCAGCCAGTACCTGTGGCAAGACATTGCGCGTCAGCAGGAAGCGGTATACCTGTCGGCGCTCAAGCCATCAGCTTGAAGCGTTTGCGGCTGAAGTCGCACCCCACACGCCTGCTCACCAGGCGTCTTGAATGAAATCGGTAGTTCGCCCTTTAAACACCGGAATAGTTTGCTATTGTTTTGTAGTATCCATGGGAGATGGGAGACTCTCGTGATCCATAGGCGTTACGTGTACAGGCCGGACGCCACTGTTTCACAGTGGTTGAAGCGGCGGTTAGTTGTTCTAGGCGGATAGACTCCGCAACCCCGCAATTGCGCCTACGACCGCGGCAATGGAGAGAATTGCCGCTATCACGATTACAGACCAAGCAATCAGGGGGTGATTCAGAAACCTGTTCTTGATCACGTTGGTCAGGTTACCACCCCGATCTCGGATGTACTGCTCGTATGCGCTCGACAGAGTTGTGAGCATCTCTGCTTGTTGTAAGTCGTAGAAGTCTCCCAATGACATATGGGGTTGAATCATTGCCTTGTTTGTGACCCCTTGTTCGATGTGATGCACGTCTGACAGGTGCAGCGTTTCGATTTCATCCTTTCGCTTCGAAAACGCCTCGGAACAAAGAGCTTGAAGCTCTTTTTCGGCAAGAAGTAGTCCTCTCTGGCTCATGACATCAATTGCTGTCGTCACAATAGTTAACGCACTTTCCCTGAGTTCCGCTTCGAGCACTTTGTGCATTGCCACGACCGTCTCTGAACCAAAGAGAATTCCGCGCGCATTGGACCGCTGCTTTTCCTCGGTAAACCGCTCCATCATTCGGTGGTTTCTTTCGTCGAAACGAAGATTTAGAAGTTTCGTAAATTCATCTCTCATTGTTTGGCCTGCCATTCCTGAGTTACTTTGATATGAGCGACAGACACCGATCCGTCTGTGCCTATAGGGCTCCAACGCCCGCGCATCAAACTGGCTGTACTGGATCTGCAGGGGCGCTGTCGCCCAGCGGGGATTCGGGGCCAGATTCCAATTAGTGCATTCTGATCACGCAGCAGCCAAAATCAAATGGCCCATTTCTGCCTTTGCAGGTCGAACTTTGATCTCAATGTCGTAGCCCAACCGCGTCAAGCAATCCATGAGCTTGCGCTCAGAGAGGTTGGTGAAGTCACCGCGCATCATGTCGGAGACTTTGGGCTGCGTGATACCCATGCGTTTGGCGGCCGCTTGCTGCGTCAGTCCAAGCGTGCTCATGGCTTTTCTGATCTCGATAACCAAGCCAGTTTTGATTTTTAGTTTTTCAGCATCGGGAAGGCCAAGGTCGGCAAACACGTTGCCGGAACCACGATGAACTTCTACGCCATCAATCAATCGAGTTTTCATTTTCGTAGCTCCTTTGCAAACGCCTCGGCAATTTTGAGCCGTGCGTGAACGATGTCCATTTCCTCCTTCGGTGTGGCAATCCCGCGCTTGCTCTTCTTCTGGAAGCAGTGAAGGACAAACACTGCCTCTGCAAACTTCACGGTGTAAACGGCACGGTAGGTGCCACCCACATCGTCTTCCACCACCTCAAGCACACCGGCTCCACTAAAGCCCTTGAGCACCTTGGCTGAGTCATGCTTATCGCCAGCCTGCGCCAGCGACAAAGCAAAGCCGAAAAACCGTCGCACTTCCGTTGGCAGATCCAATAAATCCTTGTAGCTGCTCCCGATCCATTCGAGCGGTCTTTCATCAATTGGCATGGGTATGAATATACATGAACTGGGATATTAATTCAATTTGCGATCTATGTTTTGAGTTTGTGAGCGACGCATAGAGCGCACACTCCGACATCTTTAATCAGGTCAGGGGGGGCGAGGGTCAGATCCCATTTTTCATATTTGCTACAAAAAAAATAGCAAACTATTCCCGTGTTCAAAGGGCGAACAGTCGATATCATTCAAGGCGCCCGGTGAACAGGCATGTGGGGCGCTCTCACCGGGCTGTCTAATGGCGTGGCAGGCTCAGCCTTAACTCAAAACAAAAAGCCACCTGCACAACGCCAGCTCAGGCCACCAGCCTGAAGTGCTTGCGGCTGAAATCCAGGCCGGTCAGCAGCTCGATTCTGCGCATCAGGTGGTATTTGTTTTCCTTGCGGGTGGGCCGGTAGGCCGGGTCGATCTGCAGGTCCTGCTCGGCGCCCGTGAGCAGCCATTCCTGCACGGCTTTCGGATGGGTTCCCTTGAAGGACTCAAGTGCACGCGCATCGAACTGGCTGTACCGGATCTGCATGGTCGTTGAGTCGGCCCAGTACTTGCTGACCTGGTCGAGCTTTTTCTGCATGTCTTCGTTGCGGCGGATCCAGCCATAGTGGTAGATGTGGGCGTTGGCCAGTGCCGCCTGCGGATTGCGCGGCCGCTTGTGTTCGGTGGTCACCAGCCAGTACTGCCCGTCGGGCGCGTAGGAGCGCAGGGTGTTCCGGATCAGACGGCATTCGCGGCGGTACCAGCCGGGGCTGACGGAGATCCACTGCGCCGAACCATAAAAGTGGTGGTAGTCGAAAACCAGCGCTTCCACCGCCGGATTGGCATGGTGGCGCTCGACGCTGGCCCGGATCGCAGCCAGGTCTTCCTCATGAACCACCTCGTCACCTTCGAGGTAAAAGGCCCAGTCACCGGTGCAGGAATACTGCGCAATCATTTTCTGCTGGGCATAGACAAAACCGCGGTCGGCCATGCGTTCGTTCCAGACGGTTTCAATCACTCGGATTTTCGGGTCGCCAATGGCGAGCACCCGCGCCAGCGTGTCGTCGCTGCCGCGACCCACCGCCACGACGAACTCGTCGACCAGCGGAAGCAGCGAGCGGATCGATGCTTCGAACGGAAAACCCAGCTCGACGCCATTGCGGATAAAGGTGAAACCACTGATGGAAATTGTCATGAGAGTTGCACGGCAGGCGAGCTTTGCGATAAATCGGCGTCGTACAAACCCAGTTTGTACAGGCGTGAATAGGGGCCGTCGCGGTCCAGCAGTTCCATGTGCGTGCCGGATTCGACAATGCGGCCGGCATCCATCACGACGATGCGGCTGGCATGCTGGACAGTGGACAGGCGGTGCGCAATGACCAGCGTGGTCCGGTTTCGCATCAGGCGCTGCAGTGCTTCCTGCACCGCACGTTCGGACTCGGTGTCCAGGGCGGAAGTCGCTTCGTCCAGGATCAGCACCGGCGCGTCCTTGTACAGGGCCCGTGCAATCGCCAGACGCTGCCGCTGGCCCCCCGACAGCTGCGTGGCGTTGTGGCCCACCAGGGTGTCGATGCCCTGCGGCAGGTCGGCCACAAAGCGCTCGAGGTTGGCGGCTCTCAGGCTGGCCAGCACCTTGTCCCGGTCCACGGCCTGGCCGAGGGCCACATTGGCGGCCACCGTGTCGTTGATCATCACCACATGCTGGCTGACCAGCGCGAACTGGCTGCGCAGCGCGTCGATCTGCCATTCGCGCAGTTCGTGCCCGTCGAGTTCAATCGTGCCGGACGTGGGTTCAACAAAACGCGGCAACAGGTTCACCAGCGTGGTTTTGCCGGCACCCGACGCCCCCACCAGGGCCACGGTTTCGCCTGGCAGCACGGTCAGGTTCAGCGCGTCAATGGCCGGGGCACCGTCTTCGCTGTAGGCCACCCGGGCGTCCGTGAAACGGATTTCTCCTTGCGCCCTGGGTTTCGAGAAATTGCCGCCCGGCTCATCGGGGGTGTTTTCCATCAGGTCCAGCCCGCGTTCCAGCGCAGCCAGGCCGCGCGTGATGGGGCTGGCGACTTCCGAGAGGTGCTTGATCGGTGCCACCAGCATCAGCATGGCGGTCACGAAAGCCACAAACGAACCGACCGAAGTGCCGTCGCTGGCGCTTTGCAGCAGGGCCACTGAAATCACCGCCGACAGGGCGACCGCCGCCAGCATCTGGGTGGTGGGCGTCATGGCCGCCGATGCGGCGACGGATTTCATCGACAGCCGGCGCAGGGCATCGCTGAGCTGCGCAAAGCGCCGGGCCTGCCCGTCCTGGGCCGCATGCAGGCGGATGTCGCGGTGCGCCAGGACGTTTTCCTCGACGACATAGGCCAGTGAGTCGGTGGCACCCTGGCTGGCCTTGGTCAGGCGATAGAGGCGGCTGGAGAGCACACGCATGACCCAGGCCACAGCGGGAATCAGCAGCGCAACAATCAGCGTCAGCTTCCAGTTCAGGTAAAGCAGGTAGCTGGACAGGGCAATCAGGGTCAGCGAATCCCGTGTCAGGCCCATCACCGAGTTGACCAGCATGGACGAACCGTTCTGCACCTCGTAAACCACCGTGTTGGCCAGGGTGCTGGCCGACTGGCTGGAAAATAGGTCCAGCCGGGCCGTGAGCAACTTCTGGAACATGGCCTTTCGCAGGCTCAGCAAGCCGAGGTTGGTGACCTTGGCCAACGCAATCTGCGCCACAAAACCGGCAAAACCGCGGACGCCGAAGAGCAGCAGGAGCGACACGGGAACGATCCAGATGTCGATGCCGCCCTTGCGAAAGCCCTTGTCCAGCAGCGGCTGCAACAGGGCAGGTACCAGCGGTTCGGTCGCAGAAGCAACGACCGTGGCACCGATCGCAATGGCCCAGGCGCTGGGAGACTGGTTGAAGTAGGGCCAGATGCGGCGCAGGCGCTGTCCAATGGGTGCGGGCGAGGCCGCTGGCAGTTCACCTGTCGTCAAACCGGCACCTCGTGACGGTCGGGGATCGACGTTCCCGGTCGGCCCAGGCAGTTGCCGGGTGCGGGCACTGCACCGCAGGCGGGGAAAGGCTCACCGGGAACAATGCGAGAAGGGACGGCAGTTTTTGGCATGGGCGCCGCGCTAGGGGAAGGTGGAGTGAGCAAGCCTGCATTATCGTGGAACAATTGGCGGCCAATTCCTACAAACAAAACTGCAGGCAGCGCCCAGAATGGCTGGCTTGTCTGCGGAAGGTTAAATTGTGGTGGCTGGCTTGCAAAATTCACCAACACCCGACTTCCATGACCCTTTCCGTCATCATCATCACCAAAAACGAAGAGGCCAATTTGCAGGCATGCCTGGAGTCCGTGCGGTTCGCTGACCAGTGGGTCGTGGTTGACAACGCCAGCACCGACAACACACGCGCCATCGCCAGTGCCTTTGGCGCAGAAGTCACGCAAACCACCACTTGGCCCGGCTTTGGTCCACAAAAAAATCTTGCCTTGGGCCTGGCAACGCAGGAATGGGTGCTGTCGCTTGACGCAGACGAACGGGTCACGCCGGAACTTGCGGCCGAGATACGGCAAGCCATGCAGGACCCTTCGGCCCATGCCTTCGAAATTCCCCGTCTCACACAGTTTTGCGGGCAATGGATCCATCACTGCGGCTGGACGCCGGACCCCGTGCTGCGCCTGTTCCGGCGCGGACATGCCGGGTTCAGCAACGATCTCGTGCACGAGCGTGTGGTCCTGAAGGCAGGCTCCCCCTCCCGCCTGTCCAGCCGGCTGCTGCATTACAGCTATCCGTCCCCCGCGCACTACTGGCGCAAGCTGGAGCAGTACAGCCTGGCTTGGGCCGAGCAGGCGCATGCGCGCGGCAAGGCCAGCTCCATGCCCAGGGCGGTAATATCAGGCCTGATGGCCTTCGTGAAAAGCTATTTCTTTCGCCTCGGCATCCTCGACGGCAGCATGGGCTTCGCCGTGTGCGCCATGCAGGCCCAGGCCGCCTTCGGCAAGTACTTCACCTTGTATTGTTTGAACCAGCAAAATGCATCCAAAAAATCCTGATTCTTCTTCCACGGCAGGCCTGCTTTCCGGCCGTCGCACCTTCATCGCTGGCGTGGGCGGCGGCCTGGGTTCCCTGGTGGTACTGCCGGCCTGGGCGCAGTTCCGGGTCGAAGTCTCGGGGGTCGGGCTGACGCAGCTGCCTATCGCCATCGCGGGCTTTCGCGGCGACGCGCAATCGCCGCAAAAAATCGCCGCCATCGTGCAGGCCGACCTGGAACGAAGCGGCCAGTTTCGCGCGGTCGACGCCAGTGGCCCCAGCCTTGACGAAAGCGCCAGGCCCGACCTGTCCGTGTGGCGCCAGCGTGCCGCCGACTCCCTGCTGACCGGCAGTGTGACCCGCCTGGCCGATGGCCGTTACGACGTGCGCTGCCGGCTCTGGGACGTGGTGCGCGGGCAGGACCTGGGCGGGCAGGGCTACCAGGTAACGCAAGGGGACCTGCGCCTGTCGGCCCACCGCATTGCCGACTTCGTCTATGAAAAGCTGACCGGCGAAAAAGGTGTTTTCTCCACTCGCATTGCCTACGTGACCAAGGTCGGCCCGCGCTACAACCTGTGGGTGGCCGACTCGGACGGCGAGGGCGCCCAGTCGGCGCTGACCAGCCCTGAACCCATCATTTCCCCGTCCTGGTCGCCGAACGGCTCGCAACTGGCTTATGTGTCGTTCGAGTCGCGCAAGCCGGTCATCTATGCACACGACGTGGCCTCGGGCAAACGCCGCCTGCTGGCCAATTTCCGCGGTTCCAACAGCGCACCGGCTTGGGCGCCCGACGGCAATTCGCTGGTGGCGACGCTGAGCCGTGACGGCGGCTCGCAGCTGTACGCCATTTCGGCTGCAGGCGGCGAGCCGCGCCGCCTGACCCAATCAGCCAGCATCGATACCGAGCCGGCGTTTTCCCCGGACGGAAAATTCGTCTATTTCGTGAGTGACCGGGGCGGTTCGCCGCAGATCTACCGCATGGGCGCCGGCGGCGGCAATGTGGAACGGGTCACCTTTACGGGGAGTTACAACATATCGCCGGCCGTGAGTCCGGACGGCCGCTGGCTGGCCTATATTTCACGCGTAGGCGGAGCCTTCAAGCTATACCTGATGGAGCTTGGCAAGGGAACCGCCATCGCGCTGACCGACACCAATGCCGATGAAAGCCCGAGTTTTGCGCCGAACAGCCGGCTCATCGTCTACGCCACCCAGCAGCAGGGCAGGGAAGCCCTGCTCACCACCACGCTGGACGGCAAGATCAAAGCCCGCCTGACCGGATCCACCGGTGACATACGCGAGCCTGACTGGGGACCTTTCCAGAGGTAATCCTTCCAGCCCGACCCCCTTTTTATTTTTACGAAAGTACCCCCATGAAGCGCATCCTGATTTCACTGGCCTCCATCATCGCCCTGACTGCCGCACTGGTCGGCTGCAGCTCAGGCGTCAAACTCAGCGACGTCCCTGTTGAAAGCAGGACCGGCGTGCCGTCAGGCCAGTCGGGAACAGGGGGCGCCACCGGCGTTCCCGGCCGCGAAGTAGCACCGGTTTTGATCGGCGCCCCCGATCCGTCGCTCGCCGGCCCTCCCGGTGTGGCCAAGGTCATTTATTTCGATTACGACAGCTTTGTCATCAAGCCGGAATTCCAGGGGACGGTTGAATCCCATGCCCGCTTCCTGAGCGCCAACAAGGACCGCAAGCTGGTGATCGAAGGCAACACCGACGAGCGCGGCGGCCGCGAATACAACCTGGCGCTGGGGCAAAAGCGTGCCGAGGCCGTGCGCCGCGCGATGGGCCTGCTGGGCGCCACCGATGCGCAGATCGAGGCAGTGAGCTTTGGCGAAGAAAAACCCGCGGTGACGGGTGCAGGCGAAGAGGCGTATGCCAAAAATCGCCGCGCTGAATTCAACTACCGCTAAGCCGGAGCATCGATCTTGAAGAATTTCCGGACTGCGCTTGGCGCGCTGGGTTGTGTGCTGGCCTGTGCACTGGCGTTCAATGCCCATGCCGCCCTGTTTGAAGACGATGAGGCTCGACGGGCCATTCTTGAAGTACGCCAGCGGCTGGATGCTTCGCAGCAGCGCCTGACCGAGGAGTTGCGCAAGTCCGGCGAGGAAAACGCGCAACTGCGCCGCAGCCTGCTCGAGCTGTCCGGCCAGATCGAGCAGCTGCGCAGCGAGCTGGCCAGAATGCGCGGGCAGGACGAGCAATTCGCGCGCGAACTGTCCGAGGTCCAGCGCACCCAGAAGGATATGTCGCAGGGGGTGAACGACAGGCTCAGCAGGTTCGAGCCTTCCAAGGTAACGGTCGATGGCCGGGAGTTCACGGCAGACCCGGCGGAAAAGCAGGAATATGAAGCGGCGCTGGCGGTGTTGCGCAAGGGCGAGTTTGCGCCGGCGCAGACCGCCTTCACCAGCTTCCTCAGGCGTTATCCGCAAAGCGGCTACAAGGCGCCGGCCCTGTTCTGGCTCGGCAATGCCCAGTACGCCTTGCGCAATTACCGCGACGCCCTGGTCAATTTCCGCGCGCTGGTAGCCGCAGATCCCGAACACATGCGTGCCCCGGAAGCCGTGTTGGCAGTGGCCAACTGCCAGGTCGAGCTCAAGGATGTCAAGGGCGCGCGCAAGACGCTGGAAGACCTGCTCAAGGCCTATCCGCAGTCGGAGGCCGCCTCGGTCGCCAAGGACCGCCTGACCAAACTCAAGTAGGGCCGTATCGTGCGGGCGGCTGCATGTCGCGGCCAGCCCCTAAAATCCGGGGGATGGATATCTCCCAACTCAACGCACTCACCGCCCAGGTCCTCTGGGCGGCTTTCGTTCTGGCCGCCATCTTCGGCGCCATTGCCCAGCGCACCCACTTTTGCACCATGGGCGCGGTCAGCGACATCGTCAACATGGGCGACTGGACACGCATGCGCATGTGGGGCCTGGCGATCGGTGTGGCGATGATCGGCTTTTACGGCATGGCGGCTGCCGGGCTGATTGATCCGGCCAAAACACTTTATGCCTCGAACCGCTTCATCTGGCTGTCGGCGCTGGTTGGCGGCCTGTTGTTCGGCTTCGGCATGGTGCTGGCGTCCGGCTGCGGCAGCAAGACGCTGGTTCGCATAGGCGGCGGCAACCTCAAATCACTGGTGGTGTTTGTGGTCATGGCGGTGGCCGCGTTTGCCACGCTCAAGGGCATCACCGCCGTAGTGCGCGTTGCCACGGTGGACCGTGTGGCCATCGATTTTTCCGGCAATGCGTCCCTTCCAAACTGGGCCGCCGGCATCGCCGGTGTGACGCCTGCCCTGGCCGGGCTGGTTCTCGCGCTCGTGCTGGGTGGCGGCCTGATTGCCTGGGCCCTGGCCGGCTCCGAATTCCGCCGCTTCGACAACCTGCTGGCCGGCTTTGGCATTGGTGCGGTGATTGTCGGCATGTGGTGGGTCAGCGGCCATCTCGCGTACGTTGCAGAACACCCGGAAACGCTGGAGGAAACCTTTCTGGCCACCAATTCCGGCCGCATGGAGGCGCTGAGCTTTGTCTCTCCGGTGGCCTACACAGTCGACTGGTTCATGTTTTTCAGCGACAAGACCAAGCTGCTGACCATAGGAATCGTCTCGGTGTTCGGTGTGGTTGCCGGTTCGGCGGTGTATTCGCTGCTTTCGCGCAGTTTCCGCTGGGAAGGTTTTCGTGATGCAGAAGACACCGGCAACCACCTGGCGGGCGCCGTGTTAATGGGGGTAGGCGGCGTGACTGCCATGGGCTGCACGATAGGCCAGGGGCTGTCGGGCATCTCGACCCTGAGTGCGACCAGCATCGTCGCTGTCGCAGCCATCCTGGCCGGCTGCGTGGCCGGCGTTCGCTACCAGGACTGGCGGCTGGAGCGTTGATGGCCCCCACGCTTTTCACTGCGTGTAATGCGCGAGGCCTTGCAGGCCGCGGCTCGCGAGACGCGTCGCCTCTGTCGCCTGTCCAAAGCTGCTCAAGCAGCTTTGGAGCCGCAGGCTCCAGCCCCTCAGGGGCCGCTGCGCCTGTGGCCCGGCGGAGCCGGTTCCGCGGCCCCTGCTTGAGGAGAGAGGGTTCATGTCTCTCGGGGGCGGCCCGGTGGAAAATTGCCAATGGTTGAAATTTCCTCCGAACTCCCTGCCGACCTGGAGCGGCGTTTCGGCGGTTTGGCGCGTCTGTACGGCGCGGCAGGCGCCGGAAAAATCCGCGCCGCCCATGTCGTCGTTGTTGGCCTGGGAGGTGTCGGTTCATGGGCGGCGGAAGCATTGGCGCGCAGCGGCGTGGCCCGGCTGACCCTGGTTGACCTGGACCACATCGCCGAGTCCAACATCAATCGCCAGGTCCATGCCACCAGCAGCACGCTGGGCCAGGCCAAGGTTCAGGCGATGCGCGAGCGCATCGCCCAGATCCACCCCGGCTGCGATGTGCACTGTGTGGAAGAGTTTGTCGATGCAGCCAACTGGCCGTCGATTGCCGGGCTTGATACACCCGTCAACGGCGCGGTATCGGTGATTGACGCGTGCGACCAGGTCCGGGCCAAAACCGCCATGGCTGCGTGGGCCATGCGAAACAAGATCAACTTCATCAGCGTCGGTGCGGCCGGCGGCAAGCGTCATGCGCACAAGGTCGACATTGAAGACCTGTCCCTGGTCACGCACGATCCCTTGCTCGCACAGCTGCGTTACCGCCTGCGCAAGGAGCAGGGCGCGGCCCGCAAGGGAAAGATCGGTGTGGCCTGCGTGTTCAGCCGCGAGGCCGTGCTGCAGCCTGCAGCCCTGGTACCGGACACTTCTGCTGAAGGCACTGTGCCCGAGGCATGCGAGGTTCAAGACGATGCGCAAAGCGATGGCAGCCTCAACTGCCACGGCTATGGTTCGGTCGTCACCGTGACCTCCACCTTCGGGCTGTGTGCCGCGGGATGGCTGCTCGGCAAAATTGCTGCGTGAGTTTGCGATGCGCAAAAAAATGACGCTATAATTCAAGGCTTTGCTGCATACGATGCAGCAAAGTCCAGGAAGTATCGAAAGATACCGCCTTGGGGCCTTAGCTCAGTTGGTAGAGCAGCGGACTTTTAATCCGTTTGTCGTGGGTTCGACCCCCGCAGGCCCCACCAAATTGGAGCACCTGGCTGAAGCAGCCAGGTGCTTTTTATTTGGGTTCTTAGCTCAGCTGGTAGAGCAGCGGACTCTTAATCCGTAGGTCGCGAGTTCGAATCTCGCAGAACCCACCAATCAATTCAAGCGGACGATTCGCGTTGCCGCCATGGGCAGGTGCTCGATGGCACAATGCCGGGGTACAGGGCAGATCGTGAAACTGGGAATGTTGCTTCGGAAGCGGGGAACTTTTCGGTTGGAGCACGCTGCAATCGGCGCTGCGTTTTGATGGATCTACGCATCAAGGTTCGCGGTTGCCCACCCGGCGATCAACAGGTGAAATGAACCCATGATTCTGACCAAATTAGTGCGTGCGCTATTTAGCGACTTTTTGCGCCGCCCTCGCATGAAAACCTCCTCGAAGCCATTGGTTCACAATGCCCTCCCATTTTTACCAACGCACTCGCCGCCGCAGGAAGACCAGCTGCCCAGTTTCTTTTTTCCCATATTTTGGGGAACGACTGACGCCCAGGCCGTTACGGAGAGCATACGGTCGGTGACCGAAAAGCTGAGTGGCGGTTACTATTTTGCGGACAATTTGTTGACGTGGACCCGCAACTTGTCCATGTTCGACGATGCTCCTTTCATGGAGGCATGGAAGGGAAATGCGGAAAGCCCGGCCGATCAGGCCATCGTTTGGCGACGCTATGTCCTGGCCTGTGCTGCCTACCATTGCGTCCAGCTGGAGGGTGATTTCGTCGAGTGCGGCGCGTACACAGGCGTAGGCATCAAGACGGTCACTGATTACCTGGGAGGTACAAAATTTCCAAAGAACTTCTGGGGCTATGACCTGTTTGAGCATGACGCCACCATGCTCAACCATGCAATGCCAGAGCATGGCAAAGACCTGTACAGGCGGGTATGCGAAAAATTTTCCAAGTATCCCCAAGTTCGAATCATGAGAGGAAGAATACCCGAGGTCTTTTCAAGTGGCTGCCCGGAGAAGATTGCGTATCTGCACATCGATTTGAATCAGGCTCCGGCTGAAATTGCATCGCTGGAGTATCTTTTTGACCGCATGGTGCCTGGCGCCATCCTGATACTCGACGACTACGAATGGGCAGGCGCCTACCGCGGCCAGAAACTTGCCGAGGACGTGTGGTTTGAAGAAAGAAAATATCGCGTGATGCCACTTCCCACGGGCCAGGGATTGATCATCAAGCGATAGGCAATTCAAAAGCACAAGTCCGGGTATGGGCCGGGACTGAAAGACCGGCAATCAGGCAGCTGCCGAATACCCCAGCAGAGGCACTTCCAGCTGCGCCTGCCGCGCTACCCGGATGCAGTCTTTCATGTGTTCTTCGCCGAGGTAACGAATGGCCGCGTAGCCCACGGTGGCCGCAACGATCTGACCTGCAAAAGGCACGTACTTGGCGAGCTGTTTTGTCGTCAGGCGCATGCCGATCTTCGTTGCTGCCTTGAGCACCAGCTCGCGGCTGATGAGTTTTCCGATCAGCACTGAGCCGACCAGGGCGACGGCTTTCTGCACCTGCTCGCGTTTCGTCGGATCAAGCTGGTCGAGCTGCTGCGGCGTGAGGCCGAATTCCTTGTTGATCTCGGGGATCAGTTTGGACAGCATGGCTGCGTCGACCGCCCAGTCGAGGCCGGGCAACGGAACGGCGCTGGCCGCGGCAGCGACCATGGCGCGTTTGTTCAGCAGCTTACGGCCACGCATGACAGCGGCCTGGAGGGCCGCATCGTCGGAAGCCATTTGAAGGGCGGTTGGCATGAAGGCACTTTAGCGCCAAATGCCAGGCAGGGTTAGAGCTGCGACCCCAAGCCCCCCACCCTCAGGCTAGGGAGCTTCAAGCCAGAGAGGTTTCGATCTGCTCCGTGAGTTCCAGCCAGCGTTCTTCCAGCGCGCCGATCTCGCTTTCGATGGCTTTGAGGCGTTTGCCGGTCTGGGCCATCTCCGCGGGCGCAGTGGTGCCGGCCAGCTTGGCCTGCAGCGTGTCGCGCTCGGTGTTCAGCGCCTGCATCTGCTGGTCGATTTTTTCCAATTCCTTGCGCAGCGGTTTGGTACTGTCGGACTGTTGTTGCCGGCGCTGGGCGTCTTCTTTCCTGCTGGCCGATTTCTTCGCATCAGAAGTGCCTGAAGCCCCCGCCGGCTGTGCGCTGGCAGCTACTGATTTGGTAGCAACTGCAGCAGGCGCCGCAGCAGCACCGCTGCCGGACTTTTTGGCTTCCTCACGCTGGCGCTTGGCATAGTCCAGCAAATATTTCTGGTAGTCGTCCAGGTCGCCGTCAAACGGCGCCACGCCGCCTTGTGACACCATCCAGAACTCGTCGCACACAGCGCGCAGCAGCGCCCGGTCGTGGCTGACCAGCATGACCGTACCTTCAAACTCGTTGAGCGCCATCGACAGCGCCTCGCGCGTGGCCAGGTCCAGGTGGTTGGTCGGCTCATCGAGCAGCAGCAGGTTGGGGCGCTGCCAGACGATCATGCACAGGACCAGGCGGGCTTTCTCGCCGCCGCTCATGCTGCCGACGGCCTGCTTGACCATGTCGCCGCCGAAATTGAAATTGCCCAGGAAGCTGCGCAGGTCCTGCTCACGCGTGGGCTGGTTGCCCATCTTGCCGGCGGCGGTGACTTCCTTGACCAGGCGGATCATGTGTTCCAGCGGGTTGTCGGCCGGGCGCAGCACGTCCAGTTCCTGCTGGGCGAAGTAGCCGATGTTCAGGCCCTTGCCTTCGGTCATCTCGCCACTGATGGGGGCCAGGGCCCGCGCCACTGTCTTGACCAGGGTCGATTTGCCCTGGCCGTTGGCACCCAGGATGCCGATGCGCTGGCCGGCCAGCACGGACTTGCTGACGTTCTGCACGATGACGGTAGGCGGCGTGCCTGCCGGCGCGTCTTCCGGCGCCGGGTAGCCGAAGTAAGCGTTCTGCATCGACAGCATGGGGTTGGGCAGGTTCGCCGGTTCCTTGAACTCGAAGGTGAAATCGGCTTCGGCCAGCAGCGGTGCGATTTTCTCCATGCGGTCCAGCGCCTTGACCCGGCTTTGCGCCTGCTTGGCCTTACTGGCCTTGGCCTTGAAGCGGGCGATGAACTTCTGCAGGTGGGCGATCTTGTCCTGCTGCTTGGAATAAGCGCCTTGCTGCAGCGCCATCTGCTCGGCGCGCAGGTCTTCGAACTTGCTGTAGTTGCCGCCGTAGCGCGTGAGCTTGGCGCGTTCGATGTGCACGGTGACGTCGGTCACGGCATCGAGGAACTCGCGGTCATGGCTGATGACCAGCATGGTGCCCTGGTAGCGCTGCAGCCAGGCTTCCAGCCAGACGAGCGCGTCAAGGTCCAGGTGATTGGTCGGTTCGTCGAGCAGCAGCAGGTCGGACGGGCACATCAGGGCGCGCGCGAGCTGCAGGCGCATGCGCCAGCCGCCGGAAAAGCTGTTGACCGGGTTGTCGAGCTCGCTGACCTTGAAGCCCAGGCCCAAGATGAGCGCCTGCGCGCGTGCCTGTGCGTCGTGCGCGCCGGAGTCGTACAGGTCCATGTAGGCATGCGCCATGCGGTCGCCGTCGCCGCTGGCTTCGGCGGCATCAACTTCGGCCTGCGCGGCCAGCAGCACCACGTCGCCCTCGATCACATAGTCGGTGGCGCTTTGCTCGGTTTCGGGCATGTCCTGGGCAACCTGTGCCATGCGCCACTGGGCGGGAATGTAAAACTCGCCGCCGTCCTCATGCAGCGTGCCGTTGAGCATCGCAAACAGCGAAGACTTGCCCGCGCCGTTGCGCCCCACCAGGCCGATTTTTTCGCCGGGATTGAGGGTGACAGATGCGCTGTCGAGAATTACTTTGGAGCCGCGACGCAGCACCACGTTTTTAAGGGTAATCATTTAAACCAAGCAGACACTAGAGAAAATCAGTCAGGCGGCGCGTTGCGCCACAGGGGTGGCCCGAGACGCAAGTCTCAAGCCAGCTGTTGGCGCGTAAGGAGCAGAACCTGGTCGGGGCCGGCGCTGGTTTCAAACCAGAGCGGTTCCAGGTGCGGGAAGGCGCGTCCAAAATTCTCGCGCTCGTTGCCGATTTCCAGCACCAGGACAGCATTTTCGCTCATATGGCGGGCTGCGTTTAGAAAAAGGCCTCTGATGAAGTCCATACCGTCCTCGCCGCCGGTCAGCGCCAGGGCCGGTTCGGCCCGGAATTCGGCCGGCAGGGCGGCCATGGTGGCCGCATTCACATAGGGCGGGTTGCACAGAATCAGGTCGTAGAGGCCGGGGCAGGCGGCCAGGCCGTCGGATTCAATCAGCGTGATGCGTGCCTGCAACTCATGGATATCGACATTGATGCGGGCCACGGTCAGCGCGTCGGTGCTGATATCCGAGGCATCCACCACAACGTCCGGATAAGCCATGGCCGCAAGGATGGCCAAGCTGCCGTTGCCGGTGCACAGATCCAGCACGCGCTGCGTGTCTTCGCTGAGCCAGGGGTCAATGCTTTCATCGACCAGCAGCTCGGCAATAAGTGAGCGCGGAATGATCACGCGTTCATCGACATAAAAAGGCACGCCTTGCAGCCAGGCCTCTTTGGTCAGGTAAGCGGCGGGCTTGCGCGTGCTGATGCGCGCTTCCAGAAGGATGGCAATCTGTTCAGCATCGGCGGGGGATACGGGCTGATTTTCAACTTCATCGAGTTCGTCCAGCGGCAAACCAAGGCGCCACAGCACCAGCCAGGCGGCTTCGTCAAAAGCAGTCAGGGTGCCCTGGCCAAAACCATCGGCCCGGCTCAAGCCGGCAGCCTCCAGCCTGTCCGCCCAGTACTCGACCAGGGAGAGCACCGTTGTTGGGCTGTCCGCGCTCATAAGGCGGCCAGACGTTCCAGCACGCCTTTGTAGATGTTTTTCAGCGGGTCCAGCGAGCTGACCAGCACGTGTTCGTCAATCTTGTGGATGGACGCGTTGATCGGGCCGAACTCGATGAGTTGCGGGCAGATGCTGGCGATAAAGCGCCCGTCGCTGGTGCCGCCGGTGGTGGACAGCTCGGTCGCCAGGCCGGTCTCGGCCTGGATGGACTGGCTGACTGCCTGGACCAGTTCGCCCGGCGTCGTCAAAAAAGGCTGGCCGCCGAGCGTCCATTTGAGCGTGTAGTCGAGCTTGTGCTTCTGGAGGATGGTTTCCAGCCGCATTTTCAGGCTGTCGGCCGTCGATTCGGTGGAAAAGCGGAAGTTGAAATCCACCACCAGCTCGCCCGGGATGATGTTGGACGCGCCGGTGCCGCCGTGCACGTTGGACACCTGCCAGCTTGTCGCCGGGAAAAACGTATTGCCGGCGTCCCATTCGGTGGCCACCAGCTCGGCCAGCGCCGGCGCGAAGCGGTGAATCGGGTTGTCGGCCAGGTGCGGGTAGGCGATGTGGCCCTGCACGCCCTTGACCGTGAGCTTGCCGCTCAGCGTGCCGCGGCGGCCGTTCTTGATCATGTCGCCGAGCTGGTTCACCGAGGTGGGCTCACCGACGATGCAGTAGTCCAGCACCTCGCCGCGTTCTTTGAGCTGCTGGACGACGATGGCCGTGCCGTCGACCGACGGGCCTTCCTCGTCGCTGGTGATCAGGAAAGCGACGGACAGATTGGGCTTGGGATTGGCCGCCAGGAATTCTTCAACAGCCACCACCATGGCGGCAATCGAGGTTTTCATGTCGGCCGCGCCGCGCCCGTAGAGCACACCGTCGCGGTGGCTGGGCGTGAAAGGCGGGCTGCTCCACTGGTCGAGCGGGCCGGTCGGCACCACATCGGTATGGCCGGCGAAGACCAACGTCTTCGATGCTATTGAATTGGTAGCTGCCTGCGCACGCCCTGACTGGGCTGCAGGCCCAAAACCCTTGAACTTTGCCCAGAGGTTGGTGACACGGAAGTTCTCCGGGCCGCTGGTGATGGTTTCGCAGTCAAAGCCCAGCGGCGCCAGACGGGCGGCAAGGATGGCCTGGCAGCCGGCGTCATCGGGCGTGATCGAGGGGCGGGAAATCAGCTGTTCGGCAAGTCTGAGCGTGGAAGACATGAAAAAGCAGGCCCGCCCGTTTACAGGTTGCCATAACCGGTGGTGCCGGGTTTGGCGTCGTGGCGAACATCGAGGGTGATTTCCGTGAAGGATGCTTCCTCTTCCTGGTCTTCTTCAGGCTCCTCGGAAGCCTTGGCCGCCATCGCAAAGTCGTTTTCCAGGCGCCACATCAGGTTGGTCGGCGAGTCGGCGTGCAGCAGGCCTTCCTTGCGCGTGACGGTGCCGTTGACGATCAGTTTGGCAATGTCCTGCTCGAAGGTCTGCGAGCCTTCAGCCATGGATTTTTCCATGGCTTCCTTGACGCCGGAAAAGTCGCCTTTTTCGATCAGCTCGGAAATCAGCTTGGTGTTGAGCATGACCTCGACCGCCGGTGCCCGGCTGCCGGCCTGCGTGCGCAGCAGGCGCTGCGAGACGATGGCTTTCATGGCTGCACCCAGGTCGCCCAGCATGGTGGTGCGCACCTCGACCGGGTAAAAACTCAGGATGCGGTTGAGGGCCTGGTAGCTGTTGTTGGCGTGCATGGTGGCCAGGCACAAATGGCCCGACTGGGCATAGGCAATGGCGGCCGACATGGTTTCGCGGTCGCGGATCTCACCGATCAGGATCACGTCGGGTGCCTGGCGCAGCGCATTTTTCAGTGCCACCTGCAGCGACTGCGTGTCGCTGCCGACCTCGCGCTGGTTCACCACCGACTTCTTGTTGGTGAAGATGAACTCGACGGGGTCTTCGATCGTCAGAATGTGACCCGGTACGGTGCCATTGCGGTGGTCCATCATGGCGGCGAGCGTGGTGCTTTTTCCGGCGCCGGTGGAGCCCACCATTAGCAGCAGGCCGCGCTTTTCCATGATCAGGTCGGCCAGGATGGGCGGCACGTTCAGGCTCTCGAGCGCCGGAATTTCGCTGGGCACATAACGGATCACCGCGGCATAGGTGGCACGCTGCCGGAAACCGCTGATACGGAAGTTGCCGACGCCGGCCAGCGGAAAGCCCATGTTGAGCTCGCCGAGTTCTTCGAGCTCCTCTATGCGCTCAGGCGGCAACACTTCGGCCAGCAGGTTGCGCGGCGCGTCGGGCGGCAGGATCTGGCTGTTGATCGGGATCGCTTCGCCGTTGATCTTGATCAGCGCAGGGGAGTGAGCCGACAGGTAGACGTCCGAGGCCTTTTTATCGGCCATCAAACGCAGAATTCGTTCCATCGTGCTCATAGTCACATCGCGCCTTTGTTTAAAACCATTCGTTCCAGAGCTATACCAACCGCCGCGCCAGGCCGCCCCACGCAGAAGCGACGAGTGCGGAAGCTCCCTCTCCACCAGCCGGGGCCGCGGAACCGGCTTCGCCGGTCCGCAGGCGCAGCGCCCCCCCGGGGGGCAGCGAACTACGCGAAGCGAGGAGCGTGGGGGCCATATTCCTAGTCGCGCAGCAGATCGTTCAGGCTGGTCGTTGCGCGGGTCTTGGCATCGACGCGTTTGACGATCACCGCGCAATACAGGGAATATTTTCCGCCTGCTTTGGGCATGTTGCCCGATACCACGACAGAACCTGCCGGAATGCGGCCATAAGTCACGGTGTCGGCGGCGCGGTCGTAAATCGGCGTGCTCTGGCCGATGTACACACCCATCGAAATAACGGAGTTTTCTTCGACGATCACGCCTTCCACCACTTCGGAGCGCGCGCCAATGAAGCAGTTGTCTTCGATGATGGTGGGGCCGGCCTGCAGGGGCTCCAGCACGCCGCCAATGCCGACACCGCCCGAGAGGTGCACGCCCTTGCCGATCTGCGCGCAGCTGCCGACGGTGGCCCAGGTGTCCACCATGGTGCCTTCGTCGACGTAGGCGCCGATATTCACATAGCTGGGCATCAGGATCGCACCCTTGGCAATGTAGCTGCCGCGGCGAGCCACGGCCGGCGGCACCACGCGCACGCCGCTGGCTTTCATTTCCTGTTCGCTCAGGTGCGAAAACTTGGTCGGGACCTTGTCATAAAACCCGAGGCCGCCGGCGCGCATCAGCACGTTGTCTTTCAGGCGAAAGCTCAGCAGCACGGCCTTCTTGATCCACTGGTGGGTCGTCCACTGGCCCACACCCTGGCGCGTGGCCACGCGCAGGCGGCCGGCATTGAGTTCGGCGATCGTGTGCTCGACGGCATCCTGCACCTCTTTGGGGGCCGCTTGAGGAGACAGGTTCGCGCGGTCTTCCCAGGCGGCGTTGACGATGCTTTCGAGTTGGTCTTGGGTCATTTTGAAAAATCAGTTGGATTGAATAAATTGAACGATTCGTCCGGCAGCTTCCACACATTCGGCGGTTTCGGCCACCAGCGCCATGCGGATTCGCCCGGTGCCCGGGTTGTGGCCGCGGGCTTCGCGGGCTAGGTAACTGCCCGGCAACACCACGACATTGTAAAGAGCGAGGAGTTCGCGCGAAAACGCAGTGTCCGCGTTGTTGAAACGGTCGGGAATTTGCGCCCACAGGTAAAAGCCGGCGTCGGGCAAGGCCACGTCCATCACCGCGGAGAGCATGGGCGTGACCTGGGCAAACTTCTCGCGGTACATGGCCCGGTTCTCGATCACATGTTTCTCGTCGTTCCAGGCGGCGATGCTGGCGGCCTGCACGATGGGGCTCATGGCGCTGCCGTGGTAGGTGCGGTAGAGCAGAAAGGGTTTGACCAGCGCCGCATCGCCGGCCACAAAGCCGCTGCGCAGGCCCGGCACATTGCTGCGTTTGGACAGGCTGGTCAGCGCAATCAGGTTCCTGAAGTCATGCCGGCCCAGTTGCGCGGCGGCCTGCAGGCCGCCCAGCGGCGGCTCGTCACGGAAATAGATCTCGCTGTAACACTCGTCCGAGGCAATGACAAAACCGTGCCTGTCGCTCAGCTCGAAGAGCAACTTCCATTCATCCAGGCCCATCACGGCCCCGGTCGGGTTGCCCGGCGAGCAGACGAACAGCAGCTGCGTCTTTGCCCAGACATCGGCGGGCACGCCGGCCCAATCGATCGCGAAATTACGCGCCGGATCGCTGGGCGCGAACCAGGTGTCGGCGCCGGCCAGCAGCGCGGCGCCTTCGTAGATTTGATAGAAGGGATTGGGCGAGACCACCAGAGGCCGGGCCAGCCCGCCGCCGGGCCGCCCCAAGGCGGGCGACGCCCCCTCGGGGGGCAGCGACGCACACGAAGTGGCGAGCGTGGGGGCACTTGTGCCGGGGTCGATCACCGTTTGCGCCAGCGCAAACAGGGCTTCGCGCGAACCATTCACCGGCAGGATTTGCGTGGCTGGGTCCAGTGCCAGGCCGTAGCGCCGCTGCAGCCAGTTGGCCATGGCCTGGCGCAGTTTCGGCTCACCGGCCGTGGCCGGGTAGCCGGCCAGGCCGGCCAGGCTGGCGCTCAGGGCGGTTTTGATGAGTTCGGGCGTGGCATGTTTGGGCTCGCCGATGCCCAGGCTGATGGGACGGTAGGCAGGATTGGGCGTGACGCCGGCGTGGAGCTGGCGCAGCCGCTCAAAGGGGTAGGGCTGCAGGCGTTTCAACAATGGATTCATGGCCCGGATTATCCCGCCTGGCCCGTCGCAGCACGGAGCGGCTACCGGGCGGTGCACGGTGCGCTATCGAAAATATAGCTATCCATGCCCGCCGGACAAGGGCAAACACCAGATTTGATGCATAGTTTTGGCGAAAACAAGGTCTGGCGGGCAGGGGGCAGACCCGTACAGCCGACGTGCCGGTGCCCGGACACGCATTCTTACAGCGGCCAAGGGGGCGGGCTCGGGTAACATTGCGGGCTACGGGTTTGCTGCAAGCAAGCCCGGTGTTACGCAAAAGCGCTATACAAATCAACGAGTTAGCTTCAAAGCGCGAAGAAAAAAACAGGGTCTGCCGTGCGTCTCAATTCGATCAAGTTATCCGGGTTCAAATCGTTTGCCGAACCGACCAATTTCGTCTTGCCAGGCCAGCTCGTCGGTGTGGTTGGCCCCAACGGCTGCGGCAAGTCCAACATCATGGACGCCGTACGCTGGGTGCTCGGCGAAAGCCGCGCCTCCGAACTGCGTGGCGAGTCCATGCAGGACGTCATCTTCAACGGCACCAACATCCGCAAGCCGGCCAGCCGCTCCAGCGTCGAGCTGGTGTTCGACAACGCCGACCACCGCGCCGGCGGCCAGTGGGGCCAGTTTGCCGAAATCGCCGTCAAGCGCGTGCTGACGCGCGACGGCACCTCCAGCTACTACATCAACAACCAGCCGGTGCGCCGGCGCGACGTGCAGGACGTGTTCCTCGGCACCGGCCTGGGCCCGCGCGCCTACGCCATCATCGGCCAGGGCACGATCAGCCGCATCATCGAATCCAAGCCCGAAGAACTGCGCCTGTTCCTCGAGGAAGCGGCCGGTGTCTCCAAGTACAAGGAACGCCGCCGCGAAACCGCCAACCGCCTGAGCGACACCCGCGAGAACCTGACCCGCGTCGAAGACATCCTGCGCGAGCTCAATGCCAACCTCGAAAAGCTCGAGAAGCAGGCCGAGGTTGCGCTGCGCTACAACACCCTGCACGCCGACGCCTCGCTCAAGCAGCATCAGCTCTGGTTTCTGAAGCGCGCCGAAAGCGAGGCCGACCAGGCCAAGGTCAAGGCCGATGCCGAAAAATCTGTGAACGACCTGGAAAGCCGCATCGCCGACCTGCGCCACATCGAAGCCGACCTGGAAACCATTCGCCAAGCGCACTACGCCGCCGGCGACCAGGTGAATCAGGCCCAAGGCAAGCTCTATGAAGCCAGTGCAGAAGTCGGCCGGCTTGAAGCCGAAATCCGTTTTGTGGTCGAAGGCAGGCAGCGCGTCGAGCAGCGGCTGGCGCAGCTGAAAGAACAAACCACCCAGTGGGCCGCGCGCAAGGATGACGCGGCCATCGAAACCGAAAACCTGGCAGCCCAGGCAGTGCAGGCCGAAGAGCAGGCCGAACTGCTGGCTGCGCAGAGCGAAGACCAGGCCGGCCAGTTGCCGGCCCTTGAAGAGGCCCTGCGCGCCGCGCAGTCCAAAGCCAACGAGCAGCGCGCCAGCGTGGGCCAGGTGCAGCAGCAGATCCAGGTGCTGGCCGCCGACCAGCGCAACATCGAAGAACAATCGCGCACCCTGAGCCTGCGCCACGAGCGCCTGACGGCCGACAAAAACGCCCTCAATGCACCCGACGAAGCCCGCCTCGTCAACCTCAACACCCAGTTCACCGCCGCCAAGGAAGCGCAGGAAGAAGCCGAGGCCCGCCTGCACGAGCTGACCGACAGCGTGCCCCTGCTCGACGAAGACCGGCGCACCAAGCAGCAGGCCGTCAACACCGAATCAGCCAAACAGGCCGAACTGTCGGCGCGCATGGAGGCGCTCAAGGCGCTGCAGGAAAAGGTCAAGACCGATGGCAAGCTCAAGCCCTGGCTGGCCAAACACGGCCTGGATGGATTGCAGGGCCTCTGGAGCCGCATCCACATTGAGCAGGGCTGGGAAAATGCCCTTGAAGCCGCCTTGCGCGAGCGCCTGGGTGCGCTGGAAGTTTCGCGGCTGGACATGGTGCGCGGTTTTGCCGGCACCGATGGCCGCGACACGCCGCCCGCCAAACTCTCGTTTTATTCCCCGCCATCGGCCGCAGCACCTGCGAAAGCTTCCGCAACAAATCTGAAACCCCTGGCCGACCTGCTGCGTCTGGGCGATGCCGGCCAGGCCGCGCTGCTCGGCGACTGGCTGCACGGCTGCCTGACCGCCGCCAGCCTGGACGAAGCGCTGGCCGCGCGCCAGCAGCTGCAGGCCGGTGAAGTGATTTACGTGAAAACCGGCCATGCCGTGACGCAGCACAGCGTCAGTTTTTACGCGCAGGACTCAGAGCAGGCCGGCTTGCTGGCCCGCGCCCAGGAAATCGAAAACCTCGAGAAACAGCTGCGCGGCCAGGCATTGATCAGCGATGAAGCGCGCAGCGCACTGATACGCGCCGAGGCTGCCTATGCCGACGCCGCCCAGCGCCTGGCGACGGCCCGCCGTGAAACCGCCGAAGGGCAGAGCCGTACCCACGAGCTGCAGGTCGAAGTGCTGCGACTGACGCAGCTGGCCGAACAGACACGCGCGCGCAGCGAGCAGATTGCCGGCGACCTGGCCGAGATCGACGTGCAGATGAACGACCTGCAGGAGCGCAAGGTCACCGCCGAAGCGCGTTTTGAAGAACTGGACATGCAGCTGGCCGACAGCCAGGAGCGCCATGCCCAGCTCGACGATCGCGTGATCGAGGCCGAGCGCAAACTCAATGAATCGCGCGAGCAGCAGCGTGCGCTGGAGCGCCAGTCGCAGGAAGCCCAGTTTTCGCTGCGCAGCCTGGCCTCGCGCCGCGACGAGCTGGCCCGTTCAATTGACATCGCCGCGCAGCAGGCCTCCACCATTGCCACCGAGGAAGAGCGAGCCAAAGAAGAGCTGTCACGCCTGACCGACGCCGCGGCCCAGGCCGGCCTGCAGGACGCACTGGCCGTGAAGCTGGAGCGCGAGGCCGACCTCGGCGCCAAGCGCAGCCAGTACGACGACCTGACCACCAAGCTGCGTGCCAGCGACGAACGCCGTTTGCAGCTCGAACGCGAACTCGACCCGCTGCGCCAGCGCATCACCGAATTCCAGCTGAAAGAGCAGGCTGCGCGCCTGGGCTTCGAGCAGTACGCCCAGTTGCTGGCCGATGCGCAGGCCGATCTGGCAGCCGTCGAGCAGTCCATCCAGACGGGCAATGTGCGCCTGACCGGCCTGCAGGGCGAAATCGACCGCATCAACCGCGAGATCCAGTCCCTCGGTGCCGTCAACCTGGCCGCACTGGACGAACTCAGCAGCGCGCGCGAACGCAAGCAGTTCCTAGACGCGCAGTCGGCTGACCTGAACGAGGCGATGAACACGCTGGAAGATGCGATCAAGAAGATCGATACCGAAACGCGCGAGCTACTGTCCACCACTTTCGAGACGGTGAACCGCCATTTCGGCGAGATGTTCCCGCGCCTGTTCGGCGGCGGCAACGCCAAATTGATGATGACCGGCGAGGAGATCCTGGACGCCGGCGTGCAGGTGCTGGCCCAGCCCCCGGGCAAGAAGAACCAGACCATCCATTTGCTGTCGGGCGGCGAAAAAGCTCTGACGGCGATTGCGCTGGTGTTTGCGATTTTCCAGCTGAATCCCGCACCTTTCTGCCTGCTGGACGAGGTCGATGCGCCCCTGGACGACGCCAACACCGAGCGTTATGCCAAGTTGGTGGCCAGCATGAGCAAGGAAACCCAGTTCCTGTTCATCAGCCACAACAAGATTGCCATGGAAATGGCCGAGCAGCTGATCGGCGTGACCATGCAGGAGCAGGGCGTTTCGCGCATTGTGGCCGTGGACATGGAAGCGGCCCTCGGTTTCGCGGAGGCTGCATGACGATAGCTGGTGAAACAGACGACCACGGGACTCTTCAGCCCAGCCAGGGCCGCGGAACCGGCTTCGCCGGGCCGCAGGCGCAGCGGCCCCCGAGGGGCTGGAGCCTGCGGCTCCAAAGCTGCTTGAGCAGCTTTGGACAGGCGACAGAAGCGAAGCCTCTGGCGAGCGGCGGCCTGCAAGGCCTCGGAAGCTACGCGAAGCGAGCGACCGTGGGGGCAAAATGAGTACCCTCCAGATCAGTTTGGCCATCCTTGGTGGCCTGGTCCTGGCGATTGTGGTGGCCCACAGCGCTTGGTCAGCTCGCAAGAACCTGCCCCGGCGCGCCACACCCGACCCGGTGGCAGCGCCGTCCCCCCAACCGGCCGGTGACCCGCCTTTCGAAGCAGAACCCGAACGCCAGGAACCCGGGTTTGACCGCGACTCCAGCCTCGACGTCCTGACGGCCATGACCCTGCCGGAGAAAAAGCCCGGGCTCGACGCGCTGATCGACGTGATTGCGCCTGTCCTGGTGGAAGCGCCTGTATCGGGTGAGGCTGCCCTGGCCGCCATGCCGGCCACGCGCCGCGCCGGCAGCAAACCGTTTGCGATCGAAGGCCTGTGTGTGGACACGGGCGCCTGGGAAACCCCGGTGCCGGGCCAGCGCTACAGCGCCTTCCAGGCCGGTGTGCAGCTGGCCAACCGCACCGGTGCGCTGAACCAGATCGAGTTTTCGGAATTTGTCATCAAGGCGCAGGCCTTTGCCGATGCGGTTGACGGCCAGCCCGAATTTCCCGACATGCTCGACGAAGTCGCCCGGGCCAGGGAACTGGACAGCTTTGCCAGCGCGCATGACGCGCAGCTGAGCTTCACGCTGCGCGCCAAAAACACCGCCTGGAGCCCCGGTTATGTGCACCAGAGTGCGGCCAAGCTCGGTTTTGTCAGTGGCTCGATCCCTGGCCGCATGGTGCTGCCCGCCAGCCAGTCCGGCCACCATGCGCCCATCCTGGGCCTGGCTTTCGACACCCAGGCCGCCATGGCCGAAGACCCGGAGCAGACGGCCTTGCGCGAGCTGACGCTTTCGCTGGATGTGCCGCAGGTGCTGCGTTCCGAGCAACCCTTTGTGCGCATGTGCGAGGCCGCCATCACGCTGGCCGCGAGCATGGACGGCGTGATCATCGACGACCAGGGCCAGCCGATCCGGCCCGAAGCCATGGAAGTCATTCACGCCGACCTGGAACAGCTCTACGATACGCTGGAAGGCCGCGACATGCCGGCTGGCTCGGCGCTGGGCCGGCGGCTGTTTTCCTGAAAAATATGGCTCCCCCCCGTAGCGACCTTCGGCCGCTTCCCCCCTGCAGGGGGCGCCGCTTGCGGCCCGGCAAAGCCGGTTCCACGGCGGCCTCGCGAAAAACCTTTGCCTGGAACTGACGAGATGGTTGAACCTGACCTGTTTGCTTCGCCCGGGCCGGGGCCTGCTGAACGCGTGGCCGCCTTGCGCGAAGAACTGCACAAGCACGCCCACAGCTACTACGTGCTCGACGAGCCGACCGTTCCCGATGCGGAATACGACCGTCTGTTTCAGGAGCTGCAGGCCCTGGAGGCCCGACATCCCGAACTGGCCAGCCCGGATTCACCGACCCGGCGCGTGGGCGGCAAACCCCTGGGCCAGTTCGCCAGCGTGCGCCATGCCGTGCCCATGCTGAGCATTCGCACCGAAACCGATACCGAGGCCAGTGGCGCCCAGAACTTCGATACCCGGGTGCGCAAGGAGCTGGGCCTGGCCGAGTCCGAAGCGCCGGTCGACTATGTGGCGGAACTCAAGTTCGACGGCCTGGCCATCAACCTGCGTTATGAAGACGGCGTGCTGGTGCAGGCCGCCACACGGGGCGACGGCGAGGTCGGCGAAGACGTGACGCAGAACATCCGCACCATCCGGCAAATCCCTTTGCGCCTGCCCCAAGACGCCCCGCCGGTGCTTGAGGTGCGCGGCGAGGTTTACATGCGCCGTGACGACTTTGAATCGCTCAACGAAAAGCAGCGCGAAAAGATTGCGCAGGGCGCCAAGGGCGAAAAAACCTTTGTGAACCCGCGCAATGCCGCGGCCGGTGCGGTGCGCCAGCTCGATCCCGGTATCGCCGCCCAGCGGCCATTGAGCTTTTTTGCCTACGGCTTGGGCGAGATCACGCCGAAAGAGCAGGGCGGGCCCGACTTCGAATCCCACTTTCAGATGCTCCTGACCCTGAAGTCATGGGGTTTTCCGGTCGCAGCCCTTACCCAGACTGCGCAAGGCGCTTCTGAATTGATAGCATTCCACCAGAAGATCGGCAGGGAGCGCGACCAGCTGCCCTACGACATCGACGGCGTGGTCTACAAGGTCAACAGCCTGGCGTTGCAGAAAAAGCTCGGTTTTGTGACGCGCGAGCCGCGCTGGGCGGTGGCCCACAAATACCCGGCGCAGGAGCAGATGACCACCGTGCTGGCGATTGACGTGCAGGTGGGCCGCACCGGCAAACTGACACCGGTGGCCAAGCTGGCGCCGGTCTTTGTCGGTGGGGTCACGGTGACCAACGCCACGTTGCACAACGAGGACGAAGCCCGCCGCAAGGATGTGCGTATCGGCGACACTGTTGTCGTGCGCCGTGCCGGCGATGTGATTCCCGAGGTTGTCAGCGTGCTGGCGGAAAAGCGCGTGAAGAATGCCCCTCAATTCACCATGCCGCGCACCTGCCCGGTCTGCGGCTCCGACGCGGTGCGTGAGGAGGGCGAGGCCGACTACCGCTGCACCGGCGGCCTGTTCTGCGGCGCGCAGCGCAAGGAAGCCATCCTGCACTATGCGCACCGGCGCGCCGTCGAGGTCGATGGCCTGGGCGACAAGCTGGTCGAGCAGCTGGTCGATGCCAATGTGATCCGTACCTTGCCCGACCTGTATCGCCTCGGCCTGATGGCACTGGCCGGCCTGGACCGCATGGCCGACAAGTCCGCCAACAACCTGCTGGAAGCACTGGAAAAAAGCAAAAGCACCACCTTGCCGCGTTTCCTGTTCGGCCTGGGCATTCGCCACGTCGGTGAGGCCACGGCCAAAGAACTGGCGCGCCATTTCGGCAAACTCGACGCGGTCATGAACGCGACGGAAGAACAACTGCTGGAGGTCAGCGACGTCGGCCCCATCGTCGCCAAGAGTATTCGCACCTTCTTCGACCAGCCGCACAACCGCGAAGTGGTCGAGCAATTGCGCGCCTGCGGCGTGCACTGGACAGAAGGCGAGCCGGCCGCCCGCGCACCGCAGCCGCTGTCCGGCAAGACCTTTGTCATCACCGGCACCTTGCCGACATTGAGCCGCGACCAGGCCAAGGACCTGGTGGAAGCGGCAGGCGGCAAGGTGGCCGGCTCGGTCAGCAAGAAAACCGACTATGTGGTGGCCGGCACCGAGGCCGGCAGCAAACTGACCAAGGCGCAGGAACTGGGCATCACGGTGATCGATGAAGCCGGTTTGCTGGCCTTATTGAAGAGCGGATGAGAAAATCCCCACCTACCGCTGATACCACGGTGAGTGAGGCCGAGTCACGACGCCAGGCACTGCTCGTCTGGTACATCAGGCTAGCCATTGGCATGGTGCTGCTGGCCCTAGTTTTTGGTAGCAAGTTCACGACGCCTGTGCACGCAGAATTTTCAGGTGAGTGGGTCTTGCCTCTGGTGCGATGGGGCGTCGTATGTGTCGGTGCGGCCATCGTCGCAGGCCTCGTCTCTGCAATCCTCGGTCGTATACACCGGTCTAGCGGCGAGATCAGTGGATTTGCGGCAGGGACCGTACTCTTCTGCGGCGTTGTGCTGATCTGCGCACAGCTCATCGCTGAAGGCGTGAATGTTCATTTCGCGTCGGGTCCTGCAACACGCGTCACCACAAAGATTCTCCGGATTGAGCCATCGAGTCCCGGCAGCAAGACCGGGGCAACCTTGTACCTTGCATACTGGGGCGCGGACAATCCTACAAGGGTTGTGACCGCGAGCATGAACGGTCGGATCTTCCATACAGACATGGATAAAAAACACGCCACTTTTCATGTCCGTGAAGGTTTTTTGGGCATTTCTTATGCATCTGAATATAAATAAGGTCGTGAACTACGTTTGATGTGGTTCGCCTCTCTACGATGCCAACTTTTCACTTTGCGGGCTGATTCAAATATCTAAGTCGCCTCATCCGGCGGCGCCTCGTTGGCCAGCTCTTCCGGCCGCCGCCACAGCCAAGCCAGCACACAGGCCATACAGCCAATGGCCAGCAGGGCAATCCAGCGCGTGGGAACCATGACCAGCATCAATGCAGCACTGGCACTCATGACCACCGTGGCCGTCCATTTGGCACGCCTGCGCACCATGCCGCCGCGGCGCCACTCGGTCAGCATGGGGCCGAAGGCTGTGTGACCCTCCAGCCAGGCCAGAAGACGTGGAGAACCCTTGGCGGCTGCCCATGCAGACAACAGGATAAAAGGCACCGTGGGCAGCACGGGCAGGAAGATGCCGATCACGCCGAGCGCCAGGCTGAGCAGCGCCAATGCCAGAAACAGCCAGCGTGCCACCAGGGGCAGTGGCGCGGATGGCTTGGGTGCAGGAGCCAAAAGGTCTTCGGAAGGCTCGGACATTCCCCCATTTTGCCGTTTCGGGCAGCCGGCTTGGGAACCACCCCCACCTGGGCGCGTTTACACAGCGTTACCGGGCTTTGCATTCGGGACGTCAGGCACACGGGAGGCACCGCACGTTAAGTCCTGAACAACAGGAGTTTTCCATGAACTACCAACGTCTTTTCACCGGAGCTGCAATGGTTGGGCTGGCCGCGATATTGTCCGGCTGCGTGGTGGCCCCGATAGGGCCGCGGCCGATGGCGGTCTATCCGGCCGGCATTTACGTCGAGCCCGCACCCGTCGTCGTGGTGCCTGCGCCGGGCTACTACCGTGGCGGCTACCGCCACCGCCATTGGCGCTGAGTTGCTGCATTTGCGAGCTGCATAAACAGCGGGGCACCGCGATAATCGGTGCATGACCATTCGCGATATTCTCAAAATGGGTGACCCCCGCCTGCTGCGGGTGGCCCAGCCCGTGACTGCTTTCGACACCGATGAACTCCACCTGCTGGTGGCAGACATGTTCGAGACCATGCGCGCCGTCAGCGGTGCCGGCCTGGCCGCGCCGCAGATCGGCATCGACCTGCAACTGGTTATTTTCGGCACCGATGCCGTGAATCCGCGTTATCCCGATGCACCGCTGGTGCCACGCACCGTGCTGCTCAATCCTGTCATCACCCCGCTGTCGGACGACGAGGAAGACGGCTGGGAAGGCTGCCTGTCGGTTCCCGGGCTGCGCGGCGTGGTGCCGCGCTGGTCGACCATCCGCTACACCGGCTTCGACCCCTACGGCGACCCCATCGACCGCACAGTGGATGGCTTTCATGCCCGGGTGGTGCAGCACGAGTGCGACCACCTGATGGGCGTGCTTTATCCGATGCGTATCCGGGATTTCACGCAGTTCGGTTTCACCGAGGTGCTGTTTCCCGGGCTGGACGCAGCCGACGACTGAGGCTCAGGCCGGCTGGGCCACGGGACGGCCAGAATTATCAGCGAAGTTTTGCGGTGCGGTCGTTTAGACAACGGATAGCGCTGCATGGCTGGAGGGCGCTCCACTAAGCCGGCCCGCTCCGCTTGTCAGCACGCTCGAGCACAACCGTGACGGAAGCAATCCTCAGTAAAAAGTTCTGCGGGTGATTTTTTTTGCGACTGAATTACTACTTTGGTTCTAGAGAATGTGTATTGAAAAGTAACGCTCATTCGAACCGGTCCTAAAGCGTTGTTTTGCTACGGAAGCCCGGGTTGATGGATGTTGTGGGGCACCGGGGGCGCTCCTAGAATATTTTTTTACATTGACTCACAACATGAGGAGGGGGTTTTATGAGATTGCTGCGATTCATTGCTTTTTCGCTGGTCGCTTTTGCCGCCGTCCCGTCCTTCGCGCAAAAGACGACCGAGCCCCTCCTCATCGGCCAGAGCGCCGGCCTGAGCGGCGGACAGGCGCAATACAGCGCTGACGTCAAGCTTGGCATTGAGGCCTACTTCAACGCGGTCAACAAAGCAGGCGGAATCAACGGCCGGCCCCTGAAACTGATCAGCGAGGACGATCAAGGCAAGAAGGACAATGTGCTCGCCAACACCAAAAAGCTGGTTGAAACCGACAAGGTGATGGCGCTCATCGGGTACACCAGCGGCGCCGGTGTGGAAGCCTCGCTGGCCTACCTGGATGCGAACAGGGTGCCGATGCTCTCGCCCGTCACGGGCAACATGGGCATTCGTGCCTCGTTCCACAAAAACCTTTTTCATACCCGCGCGGGCTATGACGAGGAGATGAAGAAAATCATCAGCAACCTGGCGCTGACAGGTATCAAGCGCTTTGCCATCGCCTACCTCGACGATGTCGGCCCCGCCAACCCCAAGTCCATGCATGACGCGCTCGCCGCCAACAAGCTCACTGCTGTCGTGGCGGTGCCGTTGAACCGCAATGCGTCTGACTTCAGCGCGCAGATTGACGCGCTTTACCGGGCTTCGCCTGAAGTGGTGGTGTTTATCAGCAATGGCACACCCATCGTCAAGGTCATGCAGGGCATGCGAACCAGAGGCTATGGGGGGCAGTTTGCGTCCAGTTCGTTCTCCGGCCTGAAGGTCATCGAGGAACTGGGGCAAACCGCCTCCGGCCTGATCATGAGCCAAGTGTTGCCGCCGCCAGGCCGGACCCACCTGAAACTGATTTCGGACTACCGGGAACACATGACGGATTTTGTTCCGGCTGCGAAATTCAACTACACCAGCCTTGAAGGTTATGTCGCGGCTCGGGTTTTGGTGGAAGGCCTGCGTCGCGCCGGCAACAACCTGTCTCCAGAGCGGCTGGTTTCCGCGCTGGAGGGCATCCACCGGCTCGACCTGGGCGGTTATGAAGTCAGTTTTTCCAACAAGAGCCACGACGGCTCTCGCTTCGTGGACACCGGCGCGGTAGGCCTGGGCGGCGTGTTGAGGTTTTGATGGTTAAAGCAAAAGGGGAGAAAAGCATGAGCGTGAAGTTTTTCAGAGTTGCCGTTTTTGCAGCGGCAATAGCCGGGGCTACGCAGCTGGCCGTGATGGCCCAAGCCAACAGGGCACCGGAACCCATTCTTCCGTTGCCGGACAAAATCATCGACGTTGATCCGGCCAAGGCGAAATTAGGCGAAAAGCTGTTCGCGGACAAGCGTTTCTCCGGCGATGGCACGGTATCGTGCCAGTCCTGCCACCTGCCGCATGCCGGAGGCGCGGATCCCCGCAGGCATTCCGTCAGCGCCTTCGGCAAGGTGCGTGAACTCAACTCGCCGACAATTTTCAACGTGCGGTACAACACGGCAGGGCTGAACTGGACCGGCCGCACCAAGGACCTGGATGCCCAGATTTCAGGCTCGGTCGGCAACGCCGACACCATGGCCCACGACTGGGGCAAGGTTCTCAAAATTCTTGCAGCCGATCCCGCCATGGTTTCCGAGTTCAAGGCCATCTATGGCGGTGACGAGCCTGTAACCCAGAAGAACGCCAGCGAAGCCATCGTCAGCTTCGAGCGTTCGCTGGTCACGCCTTCGCGCTTCGACGATTGGCTCAAGGGAGATGACAAGGCGATCACCGCGCAGGAAAAAATCGGCTATGACAAGTTCAAGAACAATGGCTGCGTGGGTTGTCACAGCGGAATCAACGTTGGCGGCAACAGCTTCATGAAGTTCAGCCTCATCGGTGACTACTATGGCGACCGTGCGAAGAAAGGCCGTGGCGCCATGGTCGAGGTGGACAAGGGGCGCTTGCTGGTCACCAAAAAAGAGGAGGACATGCACGTGTTCCGCGTCGCCTCCTTGCGCAACGTGGCTATCACGGCCCCGTATTTTCACGACGGCGCCGTGGACAGCCTGGATGAGGCCATCCAATTGATGGGCCGCCATCAACTGGGCCGGGAAATTCCGCCAGAGGACCGCAAGGACATTGAGGCATTCCTGAAAAGCCTGACAGGCAAGCAGCTGGAAAAACGCTGAACCGGCCGCCTCTGGCGGTGGGTACTTTATGCAACTCGATCTCGGCGGCGATCCGGGCTTTGTTCTGCCGACCTTCAGGGCCGGGGTAGAAAAGAAGCTCCCGCGCTGAGAAGCGTCACCCCGACTGGGAAGCAGGGTGGTCATCCGGCAGGCGGGCCTTGCCGCCTGAGCCGAACACCAAGCGCCACCAGGCGGCCGAGCCCTCCGGCGCCACGGAGGGCGCTTTGGCCGCCTGGCTGTCGAGGTAGTCCATGGTGACGCGGCGGCGGTACTGTGCAACTTCTTCGCCCGCCATCTCGATCAGCGGGCGCGCAGCGCCCCGGCTTTGAATCAGCACCTGTTTCGGCCCAGCGCCAGCCTTGATCAGCGCCGACCGCACCGCGATGGCGCGGCGGTCGCCCATCAGCCAGAAAAAGCGGTGGCTGCCGGTGCCGTAACTGTGACCGGACACGAGCACCCGCTGCTCCGGCCGAGAGGCCAGCCAGGCCGCATGAGCGGCCAGCAGGTCGCTATAGATATCGGGCACCAGCCAGTTGTCGGCTTCGAAAAAGACCTGCCGGGCCAGCGGCCGGCCATCGCCAGCGCAAGCGCCGGATGAAAGCAAAGCCTGCTCCCGATCCAGCAGGATCTGTATTTTGTGCGACACGTTGTCTCCTCAAAATGGCTGTGTGCAAAAACAATTCAGATCATTGTCCGCCGCATTTTTTTGCAGAGAAAGACTTGTTTCAAGTTATTGCATCGCTTTAAGAAAACTTTATAACTATTTGATTTTATTAAAATAATTTAAATGAATTTTAAAATTTCTGCCGGATGGCGAAACACTCCTGACTTGGCCGTGGAACTGGTTGACTTGCCCCCAGCGTTGCCAGTGCTGTCGATTACCGTCGGTCGGAAAGGTCTCTCCGATGCCGAAAGGAATGGTCGCCTCAAGCGTCCGCTGCTCCCTTTGCGCTGTCGTGTCAGGCCACTGCTCGCCTTGAGTCGCCCGTGAAACCCTCACCGTTTGCGGCGGCAGTGGCAATGCATTCAGTTTCACTAACGCATTGATCGCGATCTCAGGTCTTTCCTTGCGATGGTCGGCGAGCGAGCGCAACGATGCCGCACTCTCGGCGCGCTGCAATGCTGCATCCGAGTAGCCATCCGTCGAGGAGACGACATCCTCAACCTTCGCGCCTGCGCTGGGCCTGAGGAGCATCACAAGGCAGACCAACGCATCCAACCACCGCGGATCGACGACGGGCGAAGGGTCTTTACCGCCTTCCGAGCACTTACGGGCCATCTCGTGTTTCCACTGATCGCCTTACTGCACCGCATCAGAGACTTCTCGCGCTTTGGCCTTACCGAAGTACCGTTTCCCGGGCTGGACGCTTCGCAAGACGACTGACCTTGGCGAGTAGCCTCTAAGCGTAAATTTCAAGAACGAACTGACCGTAGCCCAATGAAAATGGGCGCCAGTAGCTATTAAAACAATAGCGGCTTGCGCCCTTAGTCAACGCCCTTTCGGGTACGGTGTGCTTTGGCGTTTATTCGTTGAGGTAATCCAGCAGCGCCATGTACTCGGCCTTCTCGGCTTTAACCCATAGTTTCACGCCAATATCACCCAGCAAGCCGGTTTGGCCATTCATGGCCAACAAAGACTCGGTGAGTTTGTTAACCATTTCGGGTGATGCTTTAGGTGACGCCAACACCGTATGGTTCACGACCGGCTGGGTTTCGGCAATGACGCGCCCCCCTGCGTCTCTCCACTTTTTGGCCATGGTCGGACTGACGACGCCGACATCGGCCTGACCGAGATTAATCTGAACGATCACTGCTTCCTGAAAGCGTGTGTGCGAAATAAAAGGCTCACGCACTCCAACGCGGCGCAGTTCGGCCTTTGCCACTGCCGTAGTCCCTGCGTATTCATCAGGCATCAGAAGCTTGCGACCTCCAAACTGCGAGAAACTTGAAATGTTGGAACCTTTTGGAACGATGAAGGCGGCTTGGTAAGGTTCTGGCCGGCGCACCAGAGGATGGTAGCCGTGGTCGCGCACCAGCTTAGCTACTTGATTCACCGACTTGCCATAAATCACCAGGGGTTTTGACTCGCCCATGGCTTGCTGCACAAAGCGGCGAATATCGATGATGGGATCAACCACCACTTGCTTGTTGCGGATCTGAGCGCCCATGTAGTCGGCCCAGCTGCGATAGCGTGTAGCCAGCATGGAGATGCTGAGGTCGACATTGACGCCTTCGTTAATCATCAAGCGCCATTCACTGGACGATTGTGCCCAGGCCATGGGGCTGGCACACACGACGGCGGCGGCGCCGGCACTGCGGAGCAGGCTGCGGCGGCTAAGGGTAGTTTGGCGAGAGAGTTGGTTCATTTCGTTACCTTTACCGAGTTAATGAGGAAGCCCTGCAACTGCAGCGAAGCGGCAGAGGTGTAGTTGAGGTCGGCGGCGCAAGGCCGCTCTATAGATGGATTGGCGAGTGACATCTATGCATCCTGTATTTCCTCCCAGTTGCACGTGAGTTAGACCTCTATAAGAAGTGTCTTTCAACGTGTTGTTTGCAACTTTGTTCCCAGCGCCCACAGGCCATCTCAACGCCTGAAAGCTCCTCCCTCTCCGATGATCGACAACTCGGCGAACTCCAGGCCTGTGTGATTGGTCGGGCTGAAGCTGATCTCAATGCCTCCTATGTCGACTCGTTGGAACGATTCGAGCGCACGCCTGAGGCTCGCACCCGTAATAACCTTGTTGTCCTTTTCGGCACGCCTAAGCCCAGCGACAAGGACCTTGGCCGCGGAAAATCCTTCGATCATGGCCGGGGTGAGCTCCGGAACTTTTGTTGCCTCAGCCAGACGGGCCGCAGAGGCAATCAACGGTAAAGCCAAGCGGCGTTCCGAGGGGAAAACCTGGCTGACAATCACCCCTTTGCCGGTCGCGCCAAGCGCGGTGGTAAAGCCGGAGGACGCATTGTTCGAAAGTGTCGCAATCGTCGCCGCCAAGCCCGCAGCCCGCAGTGCTTTGATGCCGGTGATGACCGAACTCGGCGATGCGATGATGATCACGGCCATCGGCTTGAGGTCAATGAGCTTCGGCATGAGCGCGGCGTAATCTGGCTTGTCCCGGTCCATGAACTGGGAGATGCTCGGCTTTACCCCGGCCTCTTTAAAGACCTTGAACGCGCCTTCAACGGCGTCTTCACCGAAAGAGTCCTTCTGATACAGCACCACCACTTTCTCAAGTCCCGCCAAACCAAGATGTCGTGTGACGGCTTCAGCCTCGCGTCGGTAATTCGCGCGAACGTTGAAGACCCAAGGATTCACAGGTGTATGTAGCGCCATGGCTCCAGTCGACGGCGCGATCAGAGGTATCCGGCCCGACGCCAGAACGGGCAGCAGGGCCAGCGACTGCGGCGTGCCGCGACTGAGAAACAAGGCCACGACCTTCGGGTCGGAAATCAGCTTGTTGGCATTTTCGACTGCCAGTGGGACATCGCTTTTATCGTCCATGGAGATCAACTCGATTTTCTGACCATTGATTCCACCTTCTGCATTTACCGAATCAAGATAGAGCTTGGCGCCAAGGTTGATCTCCTTCACCGCCGTTGCTGCCGGCCCAGTGATTCCGGTGGTTTGCCCGATACGTATTTGTGCCGAAACAGGCCCGGGGCAAAGCAGGCTCAAGGCAGCAATAAATTGGGCGCAAAAGATGCCGGTTGAGTGCGTGATCATTGATGTTCCTTGAAATCCGATCGAAGGCCTACTAAAAACTGGGTGCCGCTGCGCGGGCTATTCAGGTCATGCCCCTCTCATCCGAATATTGCTTCCGCCTTGGTTTGTCCAATTTCAAGGTCACTGAGGCAGGATTGAACCGAAGCGCGATAACTTGCCGCTGCGTTCATCTTCTCCAGAAGCAACACGTAGGGTTTGGGAACCTTCGCCGCTGCTCTGGCATGAAACCGATATGCGACATCTGAGCCGTGCAATCCCGGTACATCGTAGATCTGAGGTTCGTCAGGAAAAATGATCGATGACCTCTCCGACGCGAGGTCACCGCCCTCGTGCCAATCGGTGACGGCCGCCTCGCTGAAGAGAGACGGGATGGCAAGCCTGTCGAACAGCTTGCCGACCGCGAACACGGGGTCCTTGCTCAATTCGTAGACATACGTGGTCGTCCTGATCCCGTGCGACTTGGCGCTGCGCATGACTCGCTGAACATTCAGCCCGGCAAGTACAAAGTGGAAGACAAGTCGCTCTACAGGCAAACGGCCTGACCACTTCGCAAGCCAGGAGGCGAGCGCGCTTATCGGCTCGCGATCAAAGGCAATCAAATCGATCTTATGGGTTGGATATCCGGCCGCAATCAGCATGTCCAGCGGCTGAAAAAGGCATTCGGCGAGCGTGTACGGCCCAAACGTCTCTTTGGCAAAGACGTGTTTTGACCCAGCGCCGACATCCCACGCCGGGGCCGCCATGCTATTGAGAACATGGCGCAAGACGGATTTGACCGGCTGATAGTAGGAAGGGATACCCGCCATTCCGAACACGTTTGTGAGGGCTGTCGAGCCACCGCGGGCTCGCCCGCAGCCGTAGTACAGATGAGGCAAGTCGCGCGGGTCGGTGCGACCAAATACACCACGCAGATGACTCACTACCTCCTTCGCAGCCGACCCGTTGCTCATGTCACGCGTCTGAAATTTCCCGTCCGCGCTCAGATGCAGCTCGTCGAATGATGAGTCATTGCCGGCGATGAGGGCCGCCAGCTCGTACAACTCTTGCTCGTCGAAGACGGAGCGCACGAGATGCTGGTGATGCTGGGCCACGGCCGGAGCCACGCTGGATAGGTTCATTTGAGGAATCCCATGCCAATCAAGCGCTGATACAACTCGTCCACCGCCTCATGCACTGAGAGCACCTCTGTGTCGACCACAATTTCCGGCTTCTCGGGCGCCTCATACGGCGAATCTATACCGGTGAACTGCCCTAATTCCCCGCGGCGCGCCTTTCGGTACAGACCCTTCGGGTCACGTTGCTCTGCAACAGCCAGCGATGCGTTGACAAATACCTCCACGAACTCCCCTTGAGGCAGCAGCTCGCGGGCTGACTGCCGCTCAGCGCGGAACGGCGAAATGAAAGCGGTAATCACAACCAGCCCGGCTTCAACCATTAGCTTGGAGACTTCGGCTACTCGCCGAACGTTTTCCGCGCGATCCTCCGCACTGAAACCCAAGTCGCTATTGAGACCATGGCGCAAGTTGTCACCATCCAGCAAGGAGGTACGCATGCCTCGCGCCTGCAAGCGAGTTTCCAGCCCATTGGCCAGTGTCGATTTACCGGCGCCCGACAACCCAGTCAACCAAATGACACCACCACCATGCCCGTTGAGTTGGTATCGAGCCTGTTTGGAGACAGATGTCTCATGCCAGTAGACATTGCTCGATGGCGACAAGGTCGCGCTTGAGGTGCCGAGATTCGTCATGTTGGTTCCCCAAGCTGGCAATCACCGCGTCGTTGATCAGACGCCGCCGAGCCGGGATCGCCGAGACCAATTTCTTGGCCGGTGCGGCTTGTGCCCATGCTGGCATATGCGGCAATAGCAGGGTCAACGCCCAAAGTGCACGGGGTTCTGCGTTGCATGGTGATTCTCCTTTGCATGCTGGGGGCACGCAGTGGAGGTCACTCTATGAACCTTGTTGGTCAGGCGCAAGAGGGGGAGGGGAAATGCACCCTGTCAGAACTAACAGGGTGGTCCGTTGCTGGTTACGTGCGGACACAATTAGCGAGACCGGAAACCAGAAGTAAAAGGTGCGCAGGGATGAACGGTAGTGCTGTGCCTCCGTACGGTGACAGGATGTAATTTTCCCCTGCGTTTTTAAGGATTTTCCCTAGACCTGTCAGGTTTGCGGGTGAAAATTTCCGCAATGCGAATGATTGCAGCCTTGTGCAGCCCTATGCAGCCACCGTCAGGCCGCGAGAGCCTCCAGCAGCTCGGTCTCAATCGCAATTTGCGCCCTGTTTTGCTGCAGCTCCGGGCCATCAATCAGGAAGGTGTCTTCCACGCGCTCGCCCAGGGTGGTGACTTTGGCGAGCTGCAGGTTGATGCGATGCCGCGCCAGCACCCGTGCAATCGAATAGAGCAGGCCCACACGGTCGCTGGCCGACACGCTGAGCAGCCAGCGCTGGGCCTTGTCGTCGGGCCGCAGGTCCACACGCGGGGTGATCGGGAAACTCTTGACCCGGCGCGACACGCGGCCTTTGCCGGGCGGCGGAAGTGGGCCGTTTTCTTCAATCGCCCGGGCCAGGTCGGCTTCGACCATGGCCACCAGTTCGCGGTAATGGTCGGCCAGGGTCGGGCTGACTACCTGGAAGGTGTCCAGCGCATAGCCGGGTGCGTCTTTGGCTGGCCTGGCCGTGTGGATTTTGGCGTCCAGGATGCTGAAACCCGCTTCCTCGAAGTAACCGCAGATACGGGCAAACAGGTCGGGCGCATCGGGGGTGTACACCAGCACCTGCAGGCCTTCACCGGCGGCGGAGCGGCGCGCCCGCACAATACATCTGGCCGCGCCGACATGGCGGGAAAGCTGGCGTGCATGCCAGGCGATGTCGCCGGCCTCGTGGCGCATGAAATAACTGATGTCCAGCGTGTCCCACAAGGCCTTGTGCGCCTCGAAGGGCTCGGCGTGCAGCGCCAGGATGGTCAGCGCCTCGCGCTTGCGGGCTTCGACCTCGGCATCGGCATCGGGAGCCCGACCGCCCAGCACGCGCAACGTATAGCGGTACAGGTCTTCAAGCAGCTTGCCTTTCCAGGCATTCCACACCTTGGGGCTGGTGCCGCGGATGTCGGCCACCGTCAGCAGGTAGAGCGCGGTCAGATAGCGTTCGTTGCCGACACGCCTGGCAAAGGTGGCAATCACCTGCGGGTCGCTCAGGTCTTCCTTCTGGGCAACCCGGCTCATGGTCAGGTGTTCACCCACCAGGAATTCAATCAGCTTCGCATCTTCCGCGGCGATGCCGTGTTGGCGGCAAAACACCCGCACGTCGTGGCAGCCGAGCTCGGAGTGGTCGCCGCCGCGGCCCTTGGCGATGTCATGGAAGAGGGCGGCCACGTAGAGAATCCAGGGCTTGTCCCAGCCGGCGGCCAGCTGCGAACAGGAGGGGTATTCGTGCGCGTGTTCGGCCATGAAGAAGCGCCGTACATTGCGCAGCACCATCAGGATGTGCTGGTCCACCGTGTAGACGTGGAACAGGTCATGCTGCATCTGGCCGACGATTTTGCGGAACACCCACAGGTAACGGCCCAGCACCGAGGTCTGGTTCATCAGGCGCATCGCGTGGGTGATGCCCACCGGCTCCTGCAGGATCTGCCTGAAGGTGTTGCGGTTGACCGGGTCGCTGCGGAACTTCGCGTCCATCACGCCGCGGGCGTTGTACAGCGCACGCAGCGTCCGGGCAGAGAGACCCTTGACACCTACCGTGGTCTGGTAGACCAGAAAGGTCTCGAGGATGGCGTGCGGGTGGGTCAGGTACAGGTCGTCGCTGGCCACCTCGACCATGCCTGCCTTGTTGAGGAAGCGTTCGTTGATCGGCTGTGGCGCCTGCCCGCTGGGATTGAGCCGCTCCTCGATGTTGAGCAGCAGGATCTGGTTGAGCTGGGTGACCGCCTTGGCGGCCCAGTAAAAGCGCTTCATCAGGGCTTCGCTGGCGCGAGAAACCACCCGGCCGGTTTCACTGTTCATGACCGTCGCGTAGCCGAAGGACTCGGCCACCACGGTCTGCAGGTCAAACACCAGCCGGTCCTCGCGCCGACCCGACAGCAAATGCAGGCGCGCCCGTATCAGGCTCAACAAGGCCTCGTTGGCCTTGATCTGGCGGACCTCGAAAGCCGTCGCCAGCCCGCTGCGGGCCAGGTCGTCCCAGGACTTGCCCAGGCCGGCCGCGCGCGCCACCCAGAGGATGACCTGCAGGTCACGCAGGCCGCCGGGGGACTCCTTGCAGTTGGGCTCCAGCGAGTAAGGCGTGTCTTCAAACTTGTTGTGGCGCTGGCGCAGCTCCAGCGTCTTGGCCACAAAGAAGGCCCGCGGGTCCAGCACATCGTCCAGCTGGTCCAGCAGTGCCGAAAAAAGCGTCTTGGAACCTGCCAGCAGGCGCGCCTCCAGCAGCGAGGTCTGGACGGTCACGTCCTTGGCAGCTTCCTCGACGCAGTCCGTCATGCTGCGCACGCTGGAGCCGATTTCCAGACCGGTGTCCCAGCAACTGCCGATGAATTTCTCGATCCGGGCTTTCAAAGCCGCATCGCCGTCCACCCGGGCGTCGTCGGGCAGCAGCAGCAGCACATCGACGTCGGAATGCGGAAACAACTCGCCGCGGCCAAAACCACCCACGGCTACCAGCGAGCAACCGGCCGGAAAGCCGGCCTGTTGCCAGAGCTGGCGCAAGGTGCCGTCGGTGTGCCGGGCCAGCCGGTGCAGCAGGCTGCGGATGCCGCGTGTGGACGCGCCACTGCCGGCCAGCGAGGCCAGCAGGGCATTTTTCCCGGCACGGTACTGCTCGCGCAGCTGGGCGGTTTCGCTGGAAGGGAAAGAGGCGGGCAGCGCGGAGAGCATCAGCGGCAGGCGGTGCGCTGGCGAAGCGGCTCAGGAGACCGAATCGGCGGTCGCCTGCACCGGAGCCGGCGCGGCCTGCTGCCCTGCGGACGGAACAAAATCCGGAATCGCCGGGCTGCCGGCCGAGAGCGTCAGCACCTCGTAGCCGGTTTCGGTCACCAGGATGGTGTGCTCCCATTGTGCCGACAGCGAATGGTCGCGCGTCACGATGGTCCAGCCGTCTTTCTCGGGGCCGTCCTTGATGTCGCGCTTGCCCGCGTTGATCATGGGCTCGATCGTGAAGGTCATGCCGGGCTTGAGCTCTTCGAGCGTGCCGGGCCGGCCGTAATGCAGCACTTGGGGCTCTTCATGGAAGTTGCGGCCAATGCCGTGGCCGCAAAACTCGCGCACGATGGTAAAGCCCTGCTTTTCGGCGAAAACCTGGATGGCATGCCCGATGTCGCCCAGCCGGGCGCCGGGTTTGACCCGCATGATGCCGTGCCACATGGCTTCATAGGTGACCTTGCACAGGCGCCTGGCCGCAATCGATACGTCGCCAATCATGTACATGCGGCTGTTGTCGCCGAACCAGCCGTCCTTGGTGATCACGGTGACGTCGATGTTCATGATGTCGCCCTTTTTCAGGGGCTTGTCATTGGGAATGCCGTGGCAGACCACGTGGTTCAGCGAGGTGCACAGCGAAGCCGGGTAGGGCGGGTAGCCCGGCGGCTGGTAGCCCAGGGTGGCCGACACCGTGCCCTGCACATTGACCATGTAGTCGTTGGCCAGTTTGTCGATCTCGCGGGTGGTGACACCGGCCTTCACGAAGGGCGTCAGGTAGTCCAGCACCTCGGAAGCGAGCTTGCAGGCGACCCGCATGCCTTCAATGCCGGCCGCGTCTTTGTACGTAATACTCATGCGCCAATTATCCCACTGCCGGGCAGCCCCTGCATTCCCGCGGATTTGCGCCTTACAGGTGCCGCCAGATGCCGGGAGCCCTACACAGTCGCTGATAAAATTGCGGGCTAACGCGTATGCCCCAGCCTGCTCCTCAGGCGGTTAAACCCCAAAACAGCTTGTGAGCTGCCCACCTCCCACTACAAGGCCACCGCCACCGTGACCCTGCACCTGACGACTTTCGAGGGCGAACCCCAGGGGATCAACGCCCTGAGCGACTTCCGCGTCCAGCAACTCCTTCCGCGCCTGCAAGCCATTGACGGCAAGATTGCGGGCATTCAGGCCCGCTTTGTCCATCTCGTGGCCACCGAAGCGCCGCCCACGGAAACGCTCAAAACCCGGCTCTCGGCGCTGCTCAGTTACGGCGACCCGTGCCCTGCAGACGCCGGCAAGGGCGAAGAAGCGCTGTTGTTTGTCGTTTCGCCGCGTTTTGGCACGGTCTCGCCCTGGGCCTCCAAGGCGACGGATATCGCCCACAACTGCGGGCTGGCCATCAAGCGCATCGAGCGCATCACCGAATACCGCCTGACCCTCAAATCCGGCTTTTTCGGCAAGACCGCGCTGAGTGAGAGCCAGCGCGGACAGGTTGCCGCGCTGCTGCACGACCGCATGACAGAAAGCGTGATGGGCAGCCGCGAACAGGCCGCCGGGCTTTTCACTGAGTTGCAGGGTGCGCCGCTGCAAACCATCAACATGCTGGCCGGTGGCAAGGCCGCGCTGGAAGCTGCCAACACCGAATTCGGCCTGGCGCTGGCCGCGGATGAAATCGACTACCTCGTGACTGCCTTCACCGGTTTGCAGCGCAACCCGACCGACGTCGAACTGATGATGTTCGCCCAGGCCAACAGCGAACACTGCCGCCACAAGATCTTCAACGCCGACTTCACGATTGACGGTGTGGCGCAGGAGAAAAGCCTGTTCGGCATGATCCGCAACACTGAAAAGCTGCACCCGCAGCGCACGGTGGTGGCTTATTCGGACAACGCCTCGGTGATGGAAGGCGTCCCGATCCAAAGGTTCCATGCCAAATCGGCCTCAACCCCAGCAGGGGCGGGCGCGACCAGCTATCAAACTTATAGCGCCACTGACGACGTGCTGATGCATGTGCTGATGAAGGTGGAAACGCACAACCACCCGACGGCGATTTCGCCGTTCCCGGGCGCCTCGACCGGCGCCGGCGGCGAGATCCGCGACGAAGGCGCCACCGGGCGCGGCTCCAAACCCAAGGCCGGCCTCACCGGTTTTACGGTGTCCCGGCTGTTCGACGGCAGCTACGGCAAGCCGGAGCACATCGCCAGCCCGCTACAGATCATGACCGAGGGCCCGCTGGGCGGCGCGGCCTTCAACAACGAGTTCGGCCGGCCCAACCTGGCCGGCTACTTCCGCGAGTACGAGCAGACCGCGGGCGGCCAGCGCTGGGGCTACCACAAGCCCATCATGATCGCCGGCGGCGTCGGCACCATCGACGCGCAGCTCACCAAGAAAATCCTCTTCCCCGCCGGTACCCTGTTGATCCAGCTCGGCGGTCCCGGCATGCGCATCGGCATGGGCGGCAGCGCTGCCAGCTCCATGGCCTCCGGCGCCAACGCGGCCAGCCTGGACTTCGACTCGGTGCAACGAGGCAACCCGGAAATCGAGCGGCGCGCCCAGGAAGTCATCAACCAGTGCGCCCAGCTTGGCGCGGCCAACCCCATCCTGGCCATCCACGACGTCGGCGCCGGTGGCCTGTCCAATGCCTTCCCCGAACTCGTCAACGACGCCGGGCGCGGCGCCCGCTTTGACCTGCGCGCCGTACCACTCGAAGAAAGCGGCCTGTCGCCCAAAGAGATCTGGAGCAACGAGAGCCAGGAACGTTATGTGATGGCAATTGCGCCGGAATCGCTGCCAACTTTCCAGGCGTTCTGCGAACGCGAGCGCTGCCCGTTTGCCGTGATTGGCGTCGCCACCGAGGAAAAGCAGCTGGTGCTGTCCGATGCCGACCAGGCGGCTCCGGTGGAGATGCCGATGAATGTGCTGCTGGGCAAGCCGCCCAAGATGCATCGCGACGTGAAGACGGTCCACTGCGACGTGAAGCCGATTGACCTGACCGGCGTCGACCTGCAAAAGAGCGTGATCGCCGTGCTGAGCCACCCCACCGTGGCCTCCAAACGTTTCCTGATCACCATTGGCGACCGCACCGTGGGCGGGCTGACACACCGCGACCAGATGGTCGGGCCCTGGCAGGTGCCGGTGGCTGACTGCGCGGTCACGCTGGCCGACTACCAGGGCTTTGCGGGCGAAGCCATGAGCATGGGCGAACGCACGCCGCTGGCGGTCAGCAATGCCGCGGCTTCGGGCCGTATGGCCGTCGCCGAGGCCATCACCAACCTGTTGGCCGCGCCTATCGAACTTCCGCGCGTGAAGCTCTCGGCCAACTGGATGGCCGCCTGCGGAGAACCGGGCCAGGACGCCGCGCTGTACGAAACCGTCAAGGCGGTCGGCATGGAACTCTGCCCGGCGCTGGGCGTGTCGATTCCTGTCGGCAAGGATTCGCTGTCCATGCGCACGGTCTGGAGTGAAGGCGAGGGCGGCAAGAAAGTCACCTCGCCGGTCTCGCTGATCGTCAGCGCGTTTGCGACGCTGGCCGATGTGCGCGGCACGCTGACGCCGCAGCTGAACGCGCTTGAGGCCGACACCACGCTGATCCTGGTCGACCTGGGCAAGGGCCAGAACCGCATGGGCGGCTCTATCCTCGCGCAGACGCTCGAGCTCGAAGACGGCGCCGTGCCCGACCTGGACGACCCCAAAGACCTGGTCAACCTCGTCAATGCCATCAATGCCCTGCGTGCCCGCGGCCAGCTTCTGGCCTACCACGACCGCAGCGACGGCGGCCTGTTGGCCACCGCCTGTGAAATGGCTTTTGCCGGCCATGTGGGCGTCTCGCTCAACATCGACATGCTGCTGGTCGAAGGTGACGGTATCTCCGACAGCCGCATGGACACCGGCGACAGCAAAAACTGGGCATCGCAGGTCGACGTGCGCCGTGAAGAACTCACACTCAAGGCGCTGTTCAATGAAGAGCTGGGCGCCGTCATCCAGGTGGCTACCTCCGCGCGCAACGAGGTCATGCAGGTCCTGCGTGAACACGGCCTGTCGAAGTTCAGCCATTTCATCGGCAAGACCCGGCCGGAGCATTCCTCGCTCGAAGTGGGCAAGGGCGAAGTCCAGGTCTGGCGCGACACCAAGGCGGTGTTCAGCGCGAAACTGCAGGACCTGCACCAGGTCTGGGATGCGGTGAGCTGGAAGATCAACCAGCAGCGCGACAACCCGGTCTGTGCCGACGCCGAACACGCGGCCGCCGGCGACCCCGCCGACCCCGGCCTGCATGTGCATTTGACCTTTGATGCATCGAAGTTTCCCAAGGCCCCTGCACTGAATCTGTCTCGGCCTCGCGTGGCGGTACTTCGCGAGCAGGGCGTCAACTCACACGTGGAAATGGCCTACGCCTTCACCCAGGCCGGCTTCGAGGCCTGCGACGTGCACATGACCGACCTGCAGGCCGGCCGGGCGCAACTGGCCGACTTCCAGGGCCTTGTGGCTTGCGGCGGCTTCAGTTACGGCGACACCCTGGGTGCCGGCATAGGCTGGGCCCGCTCCATCACCTTCAACCCTGTGCTCTCCGAACAGTTCACGGCTTTCTTTGGCCGCAAGGATACTTTTGGCCTGGGCGTGTGCAACGGCTGCCAGATGTTTGCCGAGCTGGCCGACATCATTCCCGGCGCCGAGGCCTGGCCGCGTTTCACCACCAACCGCAGCGAGCGTTTCGAGGCGCGGTTGAGCCTGGTGGAGGTGCTCGAGTCGCCGAGCATCTTCCTGCAGGGCATGGCCGGCAGCCGCCTGCCGATTGCTGTGGCGCACGGTGAGGGTTATGCCAACTTTGCTTACCGCGGCGACGCGTCCAAAGTGATTGCGGCCATGCGCTTCACCGACAACCACGGCCAGCCGACCGAAACCTACCCGGCCAACCCCAACGGCAGCGCCGGCGGCCTGACAGCCGTGACTACAGCGGACGGCCGTTTCACCGCGATGATGCCGCACCCCGAGCGTGTCTTCCGCAACGTGCAGATGAGCTGGACGGACCAGGACATCAGCACCCGCAGTGCCTGGATGCAGCTCTGGCACAACGCCAGGACATGGGTGAAATAGGCATTTAGCCCTTTGCGGTCGGGCGAAGGTGGCTATTAAAACAGGAGCAAATGCCTGCGGATTTGCTGCTGCAACCCGATTCCGACAGTTGGGACTCAGGGCGCAGCCGGGGCTACCGCCGCTCCTTCGATCTTGTGCCGTGCCAGCGCGGCGGCCACAAAGCCGGATGACTTCATTTCTTCAATGAAGGCCGCCAGGTAGCGCGCCCCGGCATCCCGCCCCTTGGGCAGGCCCATGGCCTGCTGGATCACCATGAAGCGGCCGTCGAGCAGGCGCAGGCCCGGCAATCGTTTGGCATCGGCCTGAAGCTGCTGCTTCACGCCTGCCGCCACTTCGATGTTCTGCGCCAGGAACAGGTCGGTCACCGCCGGCGATGTCGGTGCCTTCACCAGCTTGGCGTTTTTCAATTCACGGGTGAGGTAAAGATCGTAGGCACTTCCATTACCCACCACGATGCGGTTGCCGGGGTGGTCGACTTCGGCATTGCTCTGGATGGGCGAGTTGTTTCGCACCAAGTAAGCGCCTTCGATGATGACGTAGGGCGGCGTCTGCAGCATGCCGGCGCCGCGTACCGGATCGATGGCGACGAAGGCAATGTCCACCTGGGCGGCCGTGACCGCCTCGACCACCTTGCCCGCGGCAGCGAAGGTAACCAGTTCCACCGGCACGCCGAGGCGCCGGCCCAGTTCCTGCGCCAGGTCGACGGACACTCCGCGTGGCTCGCCGGTTGCAGCATCTTTCGTGGCCAGGATGGGATTGCCGAAGTTGATGGCAGCGCGCAGCTTGCCGTTGGGCGCCAGTTCAGCCACAGGGGCGGGGGGTCGGGTTGCGCAGGCGGTCAGCATGGTGATCATCAGCAGTGTGGCCAGTGGGCGCAGCAGGCCGGGCATCAGAAGTCCACCTTCTGGCCGGGCTCCAGCGGCAGCATGCGCGGTGTTCCGGGCGCCGAGCCCAGGGCTGCGTTGAACTCTGCCGGCGTGCCGCGCAGCACCGGCGTGGTGCCATAGTGGATGGGAATGGCGAATTTGGGCCGGATCATGTCGCGCACGGCCATCGCGGCGTCTACCGGGCTCATGACGAAGTGGCCGCCGATGGGAATCATCACCACGTCAGGCCGGTACATGTCGCCGATCAGCCGCATGTCGCCAAAGACACCGGTATCGCCCATGTGCCAGATCTTGAAGCCGTTTTCCATCTCGAGGATGAAACCCACCGGCTCGCCGCCCACGTGCACCTCGTCCTTGTTGGTGGCAGGATTTTTCCAGGCCAGCTCCGATGAATGCTCAGCGCGCACCGCGGTGATCTTCACACCGTTCGGGCCAAAGGGCGTGATGGTTCCGCCTTTGCCAAAACGCGGCGCCAGCTCGACAGGCAATATGCCCAGCGCGGCCACCGTCTGGTTCATGCCGGCCGGGCCATACATCGGTACGTTGTGCAATTTGGCCAGCGCCGGTGCGTCGGCAAAATGATCGAAATGCGCGTGTGTGACGAGGATCAGGTCCACCTTGCCAAGTGCTTCCAGTGCCTTGAAGCTGGCCGGTGTCTTGGGGTTGGACGTGAGCCAGGGGTCGATCACGATGACCTTGCCGCCGGGCGTGGTGATGCGCGTGGCGGCCTGGCCCAGCCAGAGCACTTCCGTCTTTCCGCTCTGGGCAAAAACCGCGGTGCTGCACAGCGCCAGGACCGACAGGAGGCCGCTCAACAGCGCGGCGCGAAAGGCGTGAATGGGCATGGCAATTCCTTGATGGTTGGTATGCCAGCGATTTGAACGACTACCGCCGGCTTCGTCAACCGGAAATCCAATCCGCTCCAGGTACAGGCGAAAAAAAAGCGGCCAGGTGGCCGCTTTTTGACTGGGGGGTTGCTTATTCCACCTTGGCTTTTTCGCGCAGGCTTTGCTGGTAGGCCGCCAGTCTTTGCTGCTGCATCTGCTGCGCGATCTGCGGCTTGAGTTCTTCAAACTGGGGTAGCTGGGCGGCGCGGATATCGTCCACACGGATGACGTGGTAGCCAAACTGCGTCTTCACCGGCGTGTCGCTCAGCTGGCCCTTGTTCAGCTTGGTCAGGGTTTCTGCAAACTCGGGCACATAGCTGCTCGGGTTGGCCCAGTCCAGGTCGCCGCCGTTGGCGCCGGAGCCGGGGTCCTTGGAAGACTTCTTGGCGATCTCTTCAAACTTGCCGCCTTTTTTCAGGCTGGCGATGATGGCCTTGGCTTCGGACTCTTTTTCCACGAGGATGTGGCGCGCCTTGTATTCCTTGCCGCCGTTGGCCGCGACAAACTTGTCGTACTCGCTTTTCAGGTCGGCGTCGGTCACCGGGTTTTTCTTCTGGAAATCGGCGAACAGCTCGCGGATCAGGATGGCCTGGCGCGCCAGCTCCATCTGCGTCTTGTAGTCGTCGGACACCGAGAGGCCGAGTTTTTCCGCTTCCTGCATGAACACTTCGCGGGCGATGACTTCTTCCTTGATCTGGCCCTGCATCTCGGGTGTCACGGGCCGGCCGGAACGCGCCAGCTGCTGTGTCAGCGCATCGACGCGGGCTTTGGGCACGGCCTTGCCGTTGACGACTGCGACGTTTTGGGCAAAGGCGCCCGAAGCGCCCATGGCCATCAGGCCGGTCAGGGCGCTAGCCAGTAAAAAATGCTTTTTCATGGGTTTCCTTGGGTAAACGTGGGAAGGTGGGTAGGCGTCCGGCCCGGTTGACGGGCGGCCGAAGATCAGGAGGGTTCGATGATTTCGATGGCCAATGCGTGCAGGCCCTGGTCAATGAAATTTTGCAGTGCATCATACACAAGCCGGTGGCAGGCCACGCGGCTCTTGCCCGCAAAGGCCGGGCTGGCAATCCGTACGCGAAAGTGGCTGCCGAAACCCTCGGCATTTGCGCCCGCGTGTCCGGCATGAGCAGCGCTTTCATCAATCACTTCGAGCCGGGTTGGACTCAGGCGGGCGCGCAATTGTTCCTCGATGCGGGCCGCATGCACGGGCTGGGGTACGGTGGTGGGGTTCATGGTTCGCTGTTCACGTGTTTGTTCAGGAAAACAGCCTGCGCCAGCACAAAAACCAGCATCAGGCCCAGGCCTCCGAAAAGCTTGAAGTTCACCCAGGTGGCCGTGGGGAAGTTGAACGCCACCCACAGGTTGAGCACACCCATGACCGCAAAAAACGCTATCCAGCTGTAGTTGACCTTGCGCCACACCGGCTCAGGCAGCGTCATCTGAGCACCCATCAGCGACTGGATGCCGTTTTTCCTGAAAACCAGCTGCCCGACCAGCAGCGCGCCGCCCATGACCCAGTACAGCACCGTGGGTTTCCACTTGATGAAGCTTTCGCTGTGGAAATAAATCGTGGCCCCGCCCAGCAGGGTCACCAGCCCCAGGCTGACCCACAGCATGGTGTCGATCTTGCGGCCGCGCGCCACCAGCCAGAGGATCTGGGCCATGGTGGCCAGGATCACCACCACGGTGGCCAGCAGGACCGGCGCCTCGGCGGTGCCCACCACGCCGCCTGACACCATGAAGCCCAGCCATTCGGTGGCAGTCTGCGCCGACCAGGCGGTGTTGGCCTCGGCGTACTTGAACATGCCGAAGAAAAGAACAATGGGCAGGAAATCGAAAAGAATTTTCATAAATCAATTATCGCGGGACAAGCCAAGGAGCAAATAGAGAAGGTCGTGGTGTCCGATTTTTCCAGCAGGGGCCGCGGATCTGGCTTTGCCAGGCCGCAGGCGCAGCGGCCCCCTCGGGGGGCAGGGAGCGACACGCAGTGCGCGACCGTGGGGGGCCTATTTTGTTTTGAAATCCAGCGAAGCCGAGTTCATGCAGTAGCGCAAACCGGTGGGCGAGGGGCCATCGGGAAAGACATGGCCCAGATGTGCACCGCAATTGGCGCAGACGGTTTCGGTACGCACCATGCCATAGGCGCGGTCCACGTGCTCTTCAATCGCGCCTTCTTTCACTTCCTGCGAAAAGCTGGGCCAGCCGCATCCCGCATCAAACTTGGTCGAGGCGTCAAACAGTTCGGCATCGCAGCAAATGCAGCGGTAGGTGCCTGGTGCAAAATTTTTGTCGTACTTGCCGGTGAAGGCGCGTTCGGTGGCCGCATGGCGCGTCACGTCGAAGGCACCGGGCTCAGCGCCTTTCTCGGCAAGCAGGGCTTTCCACTCGGCATCGGTTTTCTGGATTTTGGCGGGCATGGTTCTACCTTTCGAGACGATCTTTAATCCTGCTTACGAACTGCAGCTGATTTCAATGGAGGCCGCCCAGTCGGGAGGGAAACCGGCATGGCTGTCATGGCCGGGATGCTCTTCAAATGGGGCCTGAAGCAGGGTCAGCAAGGTGTTGACTCCAGAGAAATCTTTTAGTTTCGCGGCCTGGATGGCCTGCTCGCCGAGGTGATTGCGCAACACGTATTTCGGGTTGTTTTTAAGCATCAAATCGGCTTGAAGCCCAATATCAGCGGACATGGTTCGCTCTGAATACTGTAGCGCCCAGGCATCGTACCCGGCACGGTCCAGGAACAGGTCGCGCACCGCTTCGCGCCCCTGCGGGCTCTGGAAGTCGCACAGCCGGCGCCAGAAGATGGTGTAGTCCACCTTGTCTGCAGCCAGCAGCTTGAAGGCATTTTCAACCAGGGCCTTGTCCTCGGGGCGGGCGTCCACCAGGCCCAGCTTGGCGCGCATGCGGGCCTCCAGCGCCTGCGGAAACACGGTTTTATACGACTCCAGTGCGGCCAGCGCCTGGTCTTGTTCCTCGATCAGCGGCAACAGGGCCTGGCCGAGACAGAACAGGTTCCAGTAGGCAATATTGGGTTGCTTGTTGTAGGCATAACGGCCCTGGGTATCCGAGTGGTTGCAGATATGCCCGGGGTCGAAGGCGTCGAGAAACTGGAAGGGCCCGTAATCGATGGTCAGGCCCAGGATGCTCATGTTGTCGGTGTTCATCACCCCGTGGCAGAAGCCGCTGGCCTGCCAGGCGGCCATCAGCGCCGCCGTGCGTTCGCTGACAGCCTGCAGCAGGGCGGCATAGGGCTGCGCATTTTCGCGGCAGGCCGGGTAAAAGCTGTCGATCACGAAGTCGGCCAGGGTTTTGAGCTGCTCGTGTTGCCCGCTGTAGCTGAAATGCTCGAAGTGGCCGAAGCGGATGAAACTGGGTGAAGTGCGCGTCACCACGGAAGCCGTTTCGATTTCCTCGCGCCGGACCCTGGCATCCGAGCCGGTGATGCACAGGGCGCGCGTGGTCGGGATGCCCAGGCCATGCATGGCCTCTGAACACAGGTATTCGCGGATCGAACTGCGCAGCACGGCGCGGCCGTCGCCCATGCGCGAATACGGCGTCATGCCCGCCCCCTTGAGCTGGATTTCCTGCGGGCCGCCTGCGGTATCGATCTCGCCAAGCAGGATGGCCCGGCCATCGCCGAGCTGCCCGGCCCACTGGCCAAACTGATGCCCGCTGTAAACGCTGGCCAGTGGCTGCGAACCTTCAGCGGCCAGATTGCCGGTGAACAGCGCCAGCGACTCCTGCGATGCGAACCACTGCTCCTGTAGCCCGAGTTCGCGCGCGAGCGCCTCGTTACGACCGATCCAGTAGGGGGCGGGCAGGGGCGTGGGCTGGAGTTCGGTAAAGAAATCCGGTCCCAGCGTGGCGAAGCGGTTGGCCCATTTCAGGCCGGGAATCGCAACAAGCGGCTCGTCGATGACAGGGTTCATGCGCTCATTGTCCTATGCGGCCCGCCGCCTAGTTGCGGTGGGGTTAAGCCGTTTGACCAGCAGGGGCCGCGGGTCCGGCTTTGCCGGCCCGCAGGCGCAGCGCCCCCTCGGGGGGCAGCGCAGTACGCGAAGCGACAAGCGTGGGGGCCTTGGCATACGCGGCCAGCGCCTGTTCATCCAGCATGGCGACACGGCCGAATTCCAGCGACACCAGGCCCTGCTGCTCCATCGACTTGAGGGCCCGGTTGACTGTCTGCCGCGACAGGCCGGCCAGGTGCCCGAGCTCTTCCTGCGAAAGTACCAGCCGACGCCGGCCCTGCCAGAACACCCGGGTCAGGTACAGGGCCACGCGCTGTTCGGGCGAGCGCAGGCGCTCGGCTTCGATGATGGTCATGGCCTGGCCCAGACGCCGGTTCAAATGCGCCACCAGGAAATGATTGAACGGCAGACAGTGAGCCAGCAATTCGTCGAACTGGGCACGCGGCAGGCACAGCAGCAAGGTATCGCGCAGTGCAATCACGTCATAACGGCGCGGCTCGGTCTTCAGGACCGAACCCTCGCCAAACCATTCGCCGTCGGGCACGCCGAGAAACGCCGACACGCGGCCTTCGCCGGAGGTGCTTTGCAGCTTCACCAGGCCCGACAGGACGGCATACCAGCCCTTCACAGGCGAACCCGCGGCCAGCATGACCTTGCCTTTGCGACCCGACAGCGTCAGGGTGCGCTCCAGCACGCGGGTCTGGATATCGGCAGACAAGGAGGCAAACCAAGGCTGGCTGCGCAGGAAACGGTGCTGGGGGAGAACGGCTTCATCAAAGGGCATGGCTGCAATTGTCCTCGCCCCGCGCAGCGTCTCCACAGGTTTTGCCGGTTCCGGGTTTGTACCTACAAACTGTCGGAGCGGCGACAAGCCTTGCCCGGCCGGTGGCACCGGTCCATAGTCGCGGTGCTGCCGCAGGATGCAGGCTGCGGGAATTTCCGGTGCAGGGCCCGCAACGTGCGGCGTTACCATGCCTTCACGACACCGTCGGATTGAACAGAATTTTTACCGGGCAAAAAGGAGACAAAGCCATGTTGGGTTTGATGCAAGGCCAGCCGCTGCTGATTTCATCGCTGATCGATTTTGCCGAGCGCCACCACGGGGATGCAGAAATTGTTTCGCGCCGGGTGGAAGGCGATATTCACCGCTATACCTACCGCGACGTGGCGCGTCGTGCGCGCCAGGTGGCAAAGGCGCTGGACACGCTCAAGCTGCAGTTCAGCGACCGCGTTGCCACCCTGGCCTGGAACGGCTACCGCCACCTGGAGCTGTATTTCGGCGTCAGCGGCTCCGGCCGCGTGCTGCATACGCTCAATCCGCGCCTGCATCCGGACCTGGTGTCCTGGATTGCCAACCATGCCGAAGACCAGGTGCTGTTTTTCGACATGTCCTTCCTGCCGCTGGTGCAGGCCTTCCACGCAAAATGCAACACCATCAAGCACTACATTGCCCTTTGCGATGCGGACAAGCTGCCTGCCGACAGCGGTATTCCGAACCTGAGCAGCTATGAGGCCTGGATTGCGCCGCACGCGCCCGACTACGCCTGGCCCAGCTTCGACGAAAACTCGGCCTCGAGCATGTGCTACACCAGCGGCACCACGGGCAACCCAAAAGCCGCGTTGTACAGCCACCGCTCGACCATCCTGCACGCCTATGCGGCGGCTTTGCCCGACGTCATGTGCGTGAGCGCACGTGATTCCATTCTTCCGGTGGTCCCCATGTTCCACGTCAACGCCTGGGGCATTCCCTACTCGGCTGCGCTGACCGGCGCCAAGCTGGTGTTTCCCGGTCCGGCGCTCGACGGCAAGTCGATTTACGAGCTGATCGAGAACGAAAAAGTGTCCTACGCCGCCGGTGTGCCCACCGTCTGGCAGATGATGCTGAGCCACATGAAGCCGGCCGGCCTGAAGTTTTCCACCCTCAAGCGCACCGTGATTGGCGGCTCGGCCTGTCCGCCCGCGATGATCCACGCCTTCCAGGAAGACTATGGCGTCGAGGTGCTGCATGCCTGGGGCATGACGGAAATGTCGCCGCTGGGCACGCTGTGTACGCTCAAAAACAAGCACCTGGACATGTCGAAAGACGAACAGATGAAGATCCGCCTCAAGCAGGGCCGGGCGATCTACGGCGTGGACATGAAGATCGTCGATCCGGAAGGCAATGAAATCGCCTGGGACGGCAAGGCCTTTGGCGACCTGCTCGTGAAGGGACCGTGGATCGTGGCCAAGTACTTCAAGGGCGAGGGCGGCGACCCGTTGGTGGACGGCTGGTTCCCGACCGGTGACGTGGCCACCATCGACCCCGACGGCTACATGCAGATCACCGACCGCAGCAAAGATGTGATCAAGTCCGGCGGCGAGTGGATCAGCTCCATCGACATCGAAAACATCGCCGTGGCGCACCCGGCCGTGGCCATGGCCGCCTGTATCGGTGTCAGGCATCCCAAATGGGACGAGCGGCCCATCATTGCCGTGGTCAAAAAACCGGGCGCCGAGGTCACGCGCGAAGAACTGATCAGGTTCTACGAAGGCAAGACAGCCAAGTGGCAGATCCCGGACGACGTGGTTTTTGTCGATGCCATCCCGCTGGGTGCTACCGGCAAGATGCTCAAGACTCGTTTGCGCGAGCAGCTCAAGGACTACAAATTGCCTTCGGCCTGATTTTGGTGCACGCGCCAGGGCTGCTGCAATGCAGAACCGTTTTTCCTGCCTGCATGACGGTGTCGCATTGGCGATAGAAATGCGCCGCACTTAGGGGCAATCCCTGACCGCTGCACTGCACAAAACTTGTACGCTCATTTCATTGTTGATTACCAAGGAGACATTCATGAGATTCCAGTTGAAACACATCGCCATTGCCGCCGTTTTTGCGTGCGCTACCGGTACTTTTGCGCAGCAGGCTGCGCCGGCCAAACCGGCGGCGCCAGCGGCCAAGGCTGCGCCTGCCGCCAAAGCCGCTCCCGCCAAAACGGCCGGTGCGCCCGTTTTTCCGGCCGGGCCGCTCAAGGGTGAAACCGTCAAGCTGGTCAGGATTGATCCTCTGACCGGCTTACTGGGGCCGGTCGGCGTCGCCCAGTCCAAGGGTTATCAATTTTTTGCAGAAAAATACAGCGGTACCGGCAACCCCGCCGGCGTGAAATTTGAGTTCTCAACCATCGACAACAAGCTCAGCCCGGCAGAGAGCCTGAACGCGCTGAAGGCCGCCATCGACCAGGGCGTGCGTTACATCATCCAGGGCAACGGCTCATCAGTGGCCCTGGCCCTGACCGACGCAGTGGAAAAGCACAACGCGCGCAACCCCGGCAAGGAGGTGATGTACCTCAATGACTCGGCGGTGGACCCAGACCTGACCAACAGCAAGTGCAGCTACTGGCACTTCCGTTTTGATGCCGACACCTCGATGAAGATGGAGGCCATGTCCAGCTTCATGGCAGATCAGAAAGACATCAAGAAGATCTACCTGCTGAACCAGAACTACTCCCACGGTCACCAGGTTGCCAAGTACGCCAAGGAGTCTCTGGGACGCAAACGCCCGGACATCCAGTTCGTCGGCGAAGACCTGCACCCTCTTGCGCAGACGCGTGACTTTGCTCCCTACATCGCCAAGATCAAGGCTTCGGGTGCCGACACGGTGATCACCGGCAACTGGGGCTCCGACCTCTCGCTGCTGATCAAGGCTGCCAATGAAAACGGCTACACCGGCAAGTTCTTCACCTACTACGCCGGCGTGACGGGAACACCTACCGCGCTGGGCAACAACGGCGCCGGACGCGTTTACCAGATTGCCTACAACCACTACAACATGGGTGGGCAGATGGCCAAGTGGATGGATGAATTCAAGGCGAAATACAACGACGACTTCTATACAGGCTCGACCATCCGCATTTACGAAATGCTGGGTGCGGCCATGGCCAAGGCCAAGTCCACCGACCCGGTGAAAGTGGCTGCCGCCATGGAAGGCCTGCAGGTCAAGAGCTTCAATGGTGAAGTCGAAATGCGCAAGACCGACCACCAGTTGCAGCAGCCGCTGTACATGTCGGTCTGGCAGAAAGCCGACAGCAAGTATCCCTACAACCCTGAAAACACGGGGATGACATTGGCACCGCTGAAGGAGTACCCGAACTATGTGTCGAGCACGCCGACCAGCTGCCAGATGAAACGCCTCTGATCATGCGTTCCTGAGCCAGAGCCCGAGCGGGTTGCCGTATCGGGCTCTTTTATTTTTACCGGTGAGGAAGGTTAGCTGGAATGGAGTTTTTCATCATCTCGATGCTGAACGGGCTGAGCTACGGGCTCCTGCTGTTCATGCTGAGTTCCGGGCTCACGCTGATTTTCAGCATGATGGGCGTCTTGAATTTTGCGCACGCCAGCTTCTACATGCTGGGTGCCTATGTGGGTTACACGGTGGCCCAGTTTGTCGGTTTCTGGCCTGCGTTGCTGATAGCACCCCTGGTGGTCGGCGCACTGGGCGCCCTGTTTGAGCGGGTGAGCCTGCGCAAGGTGCACAAGTTCGGCCATGTGCCCGAACTGCTGATCACCTTCGGTCTGTCCTATGTGATTGTCGAGCTGGTACAGCTGGTCTGGGGCCGCATCGCCCTGGAATTCCATCCTCCTGAAATGCTGCGGGGGCCGGTTTTCACCCTGATCAATGATTCCGTCAAGGGCATGAGCCTGCATTGGGGCGCCGCGCCTGCAGAGCTCTGCAGTGCGGCCGACGCTGCAGTGCGCATTGTCTGCTCGCCTTTTCCTGCCACGCGCGGCTTCATGATGCTGGTGGCCTTGGTAATGCTGGGGTCGGTCTGGCTGCTGCTGACGCGTACCCGCATCGGCCTGGTGATCCAGGCTGCGCTCACGCACCCGGAGGCCGTTGAATCGCTCGGCCACAATGTGCCGCGTGTGTTCATGCTGGTGTTTGGCGCCGGTTCTGCGTTGGCCGGCCTGGCCGGCGTGATTGGCGGCAGCACCTACCTGACGGAGCCTGCCATGGCGGCGACCGTGGGTTCCGTCATCTTCGTGGTGGTGGTGGTGGGCGGCATGGGCTCCCTGTCAGGGGCTTTTGTGGCTTCTCTGCTGATCGGCGTGATCCAGACTTTTGCCGTGGCTTTCGATTATTCGCTGGCCACCCTGGCCCAGCAGATCGGCTTGCCTCTCAGTGCCGGCGTGGCCAACAACTCCTACATCAAACTCACACTGTCCCAAGTGGCTCCCATTCTTCCCTACCTCTTCCTGGTGCTCATCCTGATCTTCCGGCCCCGTGGCCTGCTTGGCAAGCGGGAGGGCTGAGGCATGAAAACGCATTACCAATTCGCTCCGCTCAATATCGGGCGCTGGCTGACCTGGGGATTGTTCGCGCTGCTTCTGATTCTGGCCCCCATGCTGTTCGGCAGCGGCCTGGCCATGACCGTGCTCTCGCAAATGGGCATCGCCATCATTGCCTGCCTGTCCTACAACATGCTGCTGGGGCAGGGCGGCATGCTCAGCTTCGGGCATGCGGTCTATACCGGCCTGGGCTCATTCCTGGCAATTCATGCGCTGAACAGCGTGAGTAATGGCTCCTTGCCCATGCCGGTTTCGTTGGTGCCGCTGGTCGGTGGGCTCGCAGGTGCGGGTTTCGCCGTGTTGTTTGGCTATGTCACCACACGCAAATCCGGCACGACTTTCGCCATGATCACGCTGGGTCTGGGCGAGCTTGTTTTTGCCCTGTCGCTGATGATTCCCGAGTTTTTTGGCGGGGAGGGCGGTGTCTCCGGCAACCGCGTGACCGGGCCGGCACGCATGGGTATCACTTTTGGCCCACAGGTTCAGGTTTACTACCTGATTGCCGCTTACACCTTTGTCGCGGTGGGAACCATGTTTGCCTTTACCCGCACGCCGCTGGGCCGCATGCTCAATGCCGTGCGCGACAACCCCGAACGTGTTGAATTCGTGGGTTACGACACCCAGAAGGTTCGCTATATCGCCTTCATCATTGCCGGTTTTTTTGCCGGTATCTCGGGCGGACTGGCAGCGCTGAACTTCGAAATCGTCACGGCGGAAGTGGTGGGTGCCGCGCGCTCGGGGGCCTACCTGCTGTTCACCTTTCTGGGCGGCGCCACCTTCTTTTTCGGCCCCATCATCGGCGGCATCCTGATGGTGCTGGCCTTTGTATTGCTGTCGGAGTTCACCAAGGCCTGGCTGCTTTACCTGGGCCTGATCTTCCTGTTCATGGTGATGTACGCGCCCGGTGGGATTGCCAGCCTGATCATGATGAACCTGCGTGTGGCAGCGTTCGGCAAGCTCAGGCAACTCTGGGTCAGTTACCTGGCGCTCGCCGTCACCGCACTCATTCTTCTGGTGGGCGCCGCGGCCATGATCGAGATGGTGTACCACCTCCAGCTCAACACCACGCTGGGCTCCGAACTGCGCTTTCTGGGCATCCCGCTGGACTCCAAGGGGCTGAACAGCTGGTTCGGCGCCGGATTTGTCACCCTGACCGGGCTGGGCCTGTTTGAGGTCACGCGCCGCCAGTTCCTGCGTGAGTGGGGCGAAATCCAGGAATACATCGAAAAAGAAATCAAGCGCAGAGAAACACTATGAGCCCCCACGCTTGTCACTTCGTGTACTGCGCTGCCCCCCGAGGGGGCGCTACGCCTGCGGCCCGGCGAAGCCGGTTCCGCGGCCCCGGCTGGTGGGGAGGGGGAGCTGATCCCGTGGTGAACGACGCTCTGGCCCGACAGAAAACAATATGACCTACGCCCTTGAACTCAAAAACCTGCGCAAGAGTTTCGGCAAGACCGAAATCATCCGCGGCGTCAACCTGGCGGTCACCGCCGGCGAACGCGTCGGCATCATCGGCCCCAACGGCGCCGGCAAATCCACGCTGTTCAACCTGATCAGCGGCCGCTTCGCGCCCACCAGTGGTGAAGTGCTGCTCAATGGCCAGCGCATCGACGGCAAGAAGCCGTTTGAAGTCAACCGGGCCGGCCTGTCGCGCAGTTTCCAGATCACCAACATCTTTCCCAAGCTAAGCGTGTTCGAGAACCTGCGCTGCGGTGTGCTCTGGAGCCTGGGTTACAAATACACTTTTCTCAAGTTCCTCGCCAACCTGGACGATGCAAACGACCGCGCCGATGAGCTGATGAAAATGATCAAGCTCGACAAAAAGCGCGATGTTCTGGCCATCAACCTGACCTATGCCGAGCAGCGCGCACTGGAGATTGGCATCACCATCGCGGGCGGGGCCAACGTCATCCTGCTCGACGAACCGACTGCCGGCATGAGCCGCAGCGAAACCACCCGTTTCATCAAGCTGATCAAGGAAGTCACGGTCGGCAAGACCCTGCTCACGGTGGAACACGACATGGGTGTGGTGTTCGGCCTGGCCGACAAGATTGCGGTGGTCGTCTATGGCGAAGTGCTGGCTTTCGACGTGCCGGAGGCGGTGCGTGCCAACCCGCGTGTACAGGAGGCTTACCTGGGCTCTTCCGTTGCCGATTCCCAGGCAGGGGGAGGACACTGATCATGCTCAAAATAGAAAACCTCCACGCCTATTACGGCAAGAGCCATGTGCTGCACGGCGTCCACTTTGATGTGCAGCCCGGTGAAATCGTGGCCCTGCTGGGCCGCAACGGTTCCGGCCGCTCCACCACGGCCAAGGCCATCATGGGCCTCGTCGAATGCGAGGGCGACGTCCAATGGAAAGGCCGGCAAATCGTCGGCCAGAAGGCCTATGAAGTCGCGCATCTGGGCATCGGCTACGTTCCCGAGAACCGCGATATTTTCCCAACGCTCACGGTGCACCAGAACCTGATGCTGGGCCAGAAAGGCAAAGGCAAGGGCAGCCGCTGGTCATTCGAGGACATGTACCAGATGTTTCCGCGTCTCAGGGAACGCCAGCACACCGAGGCCGGCGTGCTTTCGGGCGGCGAGCAACAGATGCTGACGCTGTGCCGTACGCTGATGGGCGACCCGGACCTGATCATCATCGACGAGCCGACCGAGGGCCTGGCGCCGAAAATTGTTGAGTTGGTGGGGCAGTACCTCCAGACCCTGAAGGCCAAGGGCATCTCGGTGCTGCTGATCGAGCAGAAGCTGACCATTGCCATGGCCATTTCCGACCGGGCACTGGTCATGGGACATGGGAGTATCGTGTTCCAGGGCACGCCGGACAGCCTGCGCGCCGATACCTACATCCGCAAGGAGTGGCTGGAAGTCTGAGGCTTCTTGTCACAGCAGGGACAAGGCAGGCAGCGGCAAGGGTTGCACTGCAACATAAGCCCTCTACAATGATAAAAAGAACGGTCGTACTATTTTTTAGCCGCCGACCATCTGAAGATTCCGTTCCGGCCAGGCAGGTGGCCGGGTCATACCCAACAAAGGAAAGCAAATGACAGCCAAATATGAAGTTCACGACAGCGTCGCGGTGATCACCCTGGACAACCCGCCAGTCAATGGCCTGGGTCACGCCACCCGCGTGGGCATCACAGACGGCCTGCAAAAAGCCAATGCCGATGTGGCTGTCAAATCGATTGTCATTACCGGTGCCGGCAAGGCCTTCTCCGGCGGCGCCGACATCAAGGAGTTCGGATCGCCCAAGGCACTTGCCGAACCCAACTTGTTGAGCGTCATCCTCGCGGTTGAAAACTCGGCCAAACCTGTGGTGGCCGCGGTTCACTCCGTCTGCATGGGCGGCGGGCTGGAACTGGCCTTGGGCTGCCACTACCGCATTGCTGCCCCCGGCACCAATGTTGCCCTGCCTGAAGTCAAGCTGGGCCTGATTCCCGGCGCCGGTGGCACGCAGCGCCTGCCGCGTGCCCTGGGTGTGGAACCTGCGCTGAACATGATCGTCAGCGGCGAGCCGGTCAAGAGTGAACTGCTGGCCCAGATCCCCGGCCAGAAACTGTTCGACAAGATGGCCGCGTCTGCTGAATCCCTGGCTGAAGAGGCTTTGGCCTTCGCCCAGTCGGTGTCCGACACGCGCCCCTTGCCGCTGGTACGCAACCTGCCTTGCAAGCACCCGAACGGCGACGCCTACTTCCAGTTTGCGCGCAACATGGTCAAGGGCATGGCCAAAAACTTTCCCGCACCGGCGAAATGTGTAGATGCTGTTGAATCTGCCACGAAGAAGAAATTCGACGAGGGCATGGCTTTCGAGCGTGAAATCTTCATCAACCTGATGTGGACGCCGGAAAGCAAGGCGCTGCGCCACATTTTTGCGGCCGAGCGTGCTGCCTCCAAGATTCCCGACGTGCCGGAAGACACGCCCAAGCGCGAGATCAAGTCGGTGGCCGTGATTGGCGCCGGCACCATGGGCGGCGGCATTGCCATGAACTTCCTGAACGCAGGCATCCCCGTCAAGATGCTGGAGATGAAGCAGGAAGCGCTGGACAAGGGCCTCGCCACCATTCGCAAGAACTACGAAGCCCAGCTCAAAAAGGGCAAGCTCAAGCAGGACAAATACGACCAGCGCATGGGCCTGCTCAGCACCACGCTGAGCTACGACGACCTGAAAGATGCCGACATGGTGATCGAAGCCGTGTTCGAGGAAATGGGCGTCAAGGAGAAAGTCTTCAAGGAACTCGACCGCGTGATGAAACCCGGCGCCATCCTGGCCTCCAACACTTCCACGCTGGATGTCAACAAGATCGCCTCGTTCACCAAGCGCCCGCAGGACGTGGTGGGCATGCATTTCTTCAGCCCCGCCAACGTGATGAAGCTGCTGGAAGTGGTGCGCGGCGAAAAAACTGCGAAAGACGTGCTGGCCACCGTGATGGCGGTCAGCAAGAAGATCAAGAAGACCGCCGTCGTTTCCGGTGTCTGTGACGGCTTCATCGGCAACCGCATGATCGAGCAATATGGCCGCCAGGGCGGTTTCCTGCTCGACGAAGGCTGCACGCCTGCGCAGGTCGACAAAGCGATGGAGAAGTTCGGCATGGCCATGGGCCCCTTCCGCATGGGCGATCTGGCCGGCAACGACATCGGCTGGGCCATCCGCAAGCGCCGCTACCAGGAAAAGCCGGGCATGAAGTACAGCAAAACTGCTGACCTGCTCTGCGAAAAAGGGCGCTTTGGCCAGAAAACCGGTGCCGGCTGGTACGACTACGTGCCGGGCAAGCGCGACGCGATTCCTAACGCCGAAGTGGTGAAGATGATTGAAGATCACCGCGCCTCGCTGGGCATCACGCCACGCAAGATTTCAGACGAAGAAATCGTGCAGCGCCTGGTTTACGCCCTGGTCAACGAGGCTGCGCACATCCTGGAAGAAGGCATTGCCTCCAGGGCCAGCGACATCGACATGGTCTACCTCATGGGTTATGGCTTCCCGATCTACCGCGGCGGCCCCATGAACTATGCCGACCAGGTTGGCCTCTTCAACGTGGTGCAGACCATGAAGCGTTTTGCCCAGAACCCGCTGGACGACGCCAAATTCTGGCAACCCGCGCCGCTGCTCGCCAAGCTGGCCGCCGAAGGCAAGACGTTCAATTAATTCCCGGAGATTCACATGACTTCAGCTGTAATCGTTTCCACCGCCCGCACCCCCCTGGCCAAAAGCTGGAAGGGTTCTTTCAACATGACGCACGGCGCCACCCTGGGCGGCCACGCGGTCGAACACGCGATCAAGCGCGCCGGCATTGAGGCCGGTGAGGTTGAAGACGTCATCATGGGCTGCGCCAACCCCGAGGGCGCCACCGGCGCCAACATCGCGCGCCAGATCGCACTGCGCGCGGGTTGCCCCATCACCGTGTCCGGCATGACCGTCAATCGTTTTTGCTCGTCCGGCCTGCAGACCATCGCCATGGCCGCCCAGCGCGTCATCGCCGGCGAAGCCGACATCTATGTGGCCGGCGGCGTGGAAAGCATCTCCTGCGTGCAGCAGGAAATGAACACGCACATGCTGGCCGACTCCTGGCTGGTCAAGAACAAGCCGGAGATCTACTGGAACATGCTGCAGACCGCCGAGCAGGTCGCCAAGCGCTACGGCATCTCGCGCGAGCAGATGGACGAATACGGTGCCGCCAGCCAGCAAAAGGCCACGGCAGCCCTGGCCGCCGGCCTGTTCGACGCCGAGATTGCACCGATCACCGTCACCATGGGCGCGGCCGATGCCGTCATGGGCCTGACCACCAAACAGGTGACCGTCAGCAAGGACGAAGGCATTCGCGAAGGCACGACCAAGGAAGGCATCAGCGGCATCAAGCCAGCCATTCCCGGCGGCGTGATCTCAGCCGGCAATGCCAGCCAGTTCTCTGATGGCGGCGGCGCCGTCGTGGTGATGAATGAAACCGTAGCCGAGAAAAAAGGCCTCAAGCCCCTGGGCCGCTTCCTCGGCTTCGCGGTGGCAGGCTGCGAGCCTGACGAAATGGGCATCGGCCCGGTCTACGCGATTCCCAAGGTGTTGGCCCGCCTGGGCCTGAAGGTCAGCGACATTGATTTGTGGGAACTCAACGAAGCCTTCGCTGTGCAGGTCATCTATTGCCGCGACAAGCTGGGCATTCCCATGGAAAACCTCAACGTCAACGGCGGTGCGATTGCGGTCGGCCACCCTTATGGTGTCAGCGGCCAGCGCCTGACCGGCCACGCGCTGATCGAAGGCAAGCGCCGCGGTGCCAAGCGCGTGTGCGTGACCATGTGTATCGGTGGTGGCATGGGCGCGGCGGGCATTTTCGAAGTGCTCTGAGTGGAAAGCGCATCCCCAACCCGAGCACAGCTATTCAATTTTTTCGCTGCCTCCATTTTGGTGAAACTCGCTGAAGAGTTTCCAGTCGAGCGAAATTTCAAAGAACCAGATTTGGGGCTCGATAGACAAGAGCGGGGGCTCAGCGTTGGGATGCTTACGGAGAAAATTGAAGTTTTTTATGGGACATTGAAATTTTTAGTCCACGAAGAATATATACGTACGCCCCATAAACCAGATGATCTTGGAAGCTATGGAAAGCTTGACATGTCACTGACTTTAAAGGGTCTGACACATATGAATTTCAGATTTGAGGACAATGCGCTCAAAGCAAAGAGGCCTTTGTCGGATGCACTTTCGGATGCGTTGAAAAAGCCGGACAACTGGTTAGCTGTAGGAGATTTACTTGGGAAGATTCTCAGCTAGCCTTCCCGGCATATTGGGGTTTATATGTCTCTCCGTCCAACCCTCGATTTCCTGCTCTACAACTGGCTAGACGCCGAGTCGCTGAACCAGCGCGAGCGTTTTGCCGATCATTCGCGTGAGACTTTCGACGCAGTGTTCGACACCTGCGAGCGGATTGCGCGCGAAAAATACGCGCCGTTCAACCGGCTCGTTGACACTCAGGAACCGCATTTCGACGGCGAAAAAGTCATCCTCCCGCAAGCCACACACGACGCCAACAAGGCCTACGCCGGCTCGGGCATGCTCAGCGCCGCGCAGGACTACGAAGAGGGCGGCATGCAGCTGCCTTACACCATCGAGGCGGCGGCCAACTGCTTTTTTGCCATGGCCTCGGTCAGCATGGGCTCCAGCCTGCTGACCAAGGGCAATGCCAATCTGCTGCTGGTGCACGGCACTGAAGCGCAGAAAGAGGTGTTCGCGCGCAACGAGTTCGCCGGGCGCTTCTCGGGCACCATGTGCCTGAGCGAGCCGCAGGCCGGCTCCTCGCTGAGCGACATCACCACACGTGCCGTGCCGGATGGTGCGAACTTTGAGACCGAGCCGCTCGGGCCGCGCTACCGCCTCAAGGGCAACAAGATGTGGATCTCGGCCGGCGAACACGAGCTGACCGAGAACATCATCCATCTGGTGCTGGCCAAGATTCCCGGGCCGGACGGCAGGCTGATTGCCGGCACACGCGGCATCTCGCTGTTCATCGTGCCCAAGAAAATGGTGGACGCGGATGGCCAGCTCACCGGCGTGCGCAACGACGTCGCGCTGGCTGGCCTGAACCACAAACTCGGTTGGCGCGGCACCACCAACACCCTGCTCAACTTCGGCGAAGGCAAGTATCCGGTCCCTTCGACAGGCTCAGGACAGGCGGTGGAGGGCGCAGTCGGCTACCTGGTCGGCAAGCCGCACGAGGGCCTGCGCTGCATGTTCCACATGATGAACGAGGCGCGCATCGGCGTCGGCACGGCCGCCGTCATGCTGGGCATGGCCGGTTATTACGCCTCGCTGGACTACGCGAAAAATCGGCCGCAGGGCAGGCCGGTCGGCCCAGCGGGAAAAGACTCAGCCCAGCCGCAGGTGCGCATCATCGAACATGCCGACGTGAAGCGCATGCTGCTGGCGCAAAAAGCCTATTGCGAAGGCGCGCTGGCGCTGGAGCTGTACTGCGCCCGCCTGGTGGATGAGCAGCACACGGCCGAAGCAGCCGTCGCTGACGACGCGCGCTTGCTGTTGGAGGTGCTGACGCCGATTGCCAAAAGCTGGCCCAGCGAATGGTGCCTGGAAGCCAACTCGCTGGCCATCCAGATCCACGGCGGCTACGGCTACACGCGCGACTTCCCGGTCGAGCAGTACTGGCGCGACAACCGCCTGAACATGATCCACGAGGGCACCCACGGCATCCAGGCTACCGACCTACTGGGCCGCAAGGTGCTGATGGAAGGCGGCAAGGGCCTGCAACTGCTGGCCGCACGCATCAACAATACGATTGAGCGCGCCATCCAGGTGCCTGAACTCACCGCGCATGCCAGCGCGCTGGGCCGGGCGTTGCAGCAGGTGGGGGCCACAACAAAAGCCGCCTGGGCCACCGGCAACCCGACCGACGCCCTGGCCAACGCCGTGCCCTACATGCAGGGCTTCGGCCACACGGTTCTGGCATGGATCTGGCTGGACGTCGCCTTGGCCGCCTTGCAGGCAGACGCTACGAAATCGATAGCTGTTACGGCAGGTAAACTGGGCGCATTGCGTTACTTTTATCACTACGAATTGCCTAAAATCGACGCCTGGCTCCAGGTGGTCGCAACCCGCGACCTGACCTGTGCCGAATTGCCGGAGGAGGCTTTCTGATGGGGTTTTTCAAGGAATCGGGGGCCACCACGTCGAACAAGGCGATTGCCCGCCTGCAGCAGCTGATCTGGGTCCTCATTTATGGCGGGCTGCTCACGCTGGTGCTGGGCCTGTCGGTGCAGCGCACCCACGACCCGCTCGGCTGGTCCATGGTGGTGGGCGGAGGCATTGTGGCTGCCATCGGCTTTTCGCTGATCTATGTCCGCTCCCGCCTGACCCCCGGCGATTGACCCCTTTCCGCTCCCGGCCGTCCACCGCGCGACAGCCGGACGGCGTGCATTGGGCGACACTCTTTTCCATCTTCACCCCACAACAAGGAGCCCAACCATGACCCGTACCATCCAGCAGCTGTTCGATCTCACCGGCAAGACCGCGCTGGTCACCGGCGGCTCGCGCGGCCTGGGCCTGCAGCTGGCGCAGGCGCTCGGCGAAGCCGGCGCGAAGATCATGCTGAGTTCGCGCAAAGCCGAAGACCTCGAGGAATCCGCAGCCACGCTGAAGGCTGCCGGCATCGCCGTCGACTGGATCGCCGCCGACTGCTCCAGGGAAGCCGACATCCGCTCGCTGGCCGATGAAACCATCAAGCGTTTCGGCCATGTGGACATCCTCGTCAACAACGCCGGCGCTGCCTGGGGCGCGCCCGCCGAAGACCACCCGGTCGAGGCCTGGGACAAGGTCATGAACCTGAACATCCGCGGCTACTTCATCCTGTCGCAGCACATCGCCAAACACAGCATGATCGCGCGCCGCTCCGGCCGCATCATCAACGTCGCCTCCATCGCCGGCCTGGGCGGCAACCCGCCCGAAATGACCACCGTGGCTTACAACACGTCCAAGGGCGCGGTCATCAACTTCACGCGCGCGCTCGGCTGCGAATGGGGCAAGTACAACATCACGGTCAACGCCATCTGCCCGGGTTTTTTCCCGAGCAAGATGACCGTCGGCACCCTCAAGGCGCTGGGCGAGGAAAAACTCGCCGCCCACGCGCCGCTGCTTCGCCTGGGCGATGACGAAGACCTCAAGGGTTTGTGTGTGCTGTATGCGTCGGACGCCGGCAAACACATCACCGCGCAATGGCTGGCTGTAGACGGCGGCGTCTCCGCCGTAACCGGCGGCTAGAGATGGAGCCCCCACGTTCGCTCGCTTCGCGTAGCTCTCTGCCCCCCGAGGGGGCGCTGCGCCTGCGAGCCGGCAAAGCCGGACCCGCGGCCCCGGCTGGTGAAGAGGGTGCCCGCCAAAGAGTGTCGCCTGACGCCTGCTCGTTGCACCCACGGGAGAGATACCTAGGAACCATATGAACTTCGGCGTAGAAATTCCTTTTGTCACCCACCTCGGCTTTGAGCTGATGCTATTTGAAGGCGGGCATTCGCAGATCGACTACCTGCCCAAGCCAGAGCACCTCAACTCCTTTCATGTGACGCACGGCGGGGCGCTGATGACGCTGCTCGACGTGACCATGGCGACGGCAGCGCGCAGTGTGTTGCCGGAGATGGGTGTGGTCACCATCGAGATGAAAACCAGTTTCATGCAGCCGGCGCGCGGCAAGCTCACCAGCAAGGGCAGGCTCATGCACCGCACCGCCACCATGGCTTTCACCGAAGCCACGATTTACGATGAAGAAGGCCGTGCCTGCGCCCATGCCACCGGCACTTTCAAATACGTCAAGCGGCTGGCGGTTGGGCCGAAAGACGTGAATCCTCTGAACACTGTCATCTCGACGGATTAGCGTTTTCCATTAACAAAATCATGCTTTAGCCCTTATCCCACGGGCGCAAGCAGCTCTTAAATCAATAGCACTTCAGGAGACACCCCATGCCAAAGAACCAACAGATCCTGCTCGACAACCGTCCCACCGGCGAAGCTGTCGCCAGTAATTTCAAGCTCGTCAGCAGCAACACCCCAGCGCTGCAGGACGGCCAGGTGCTGGTGCACCACCACTTCATGAGCCTGGACCCCTACATGCGCGGTCGCATGAACGACGCCAAAAGTTATGCCCAGCCACAGGCTCTGGGGCAGGTGATGGGCGGCGGCACCGCCGGCGAAGTGGTCGAGTCGAAAAACCCCAAGTTTGCGGTCGGCGACAAGGTGGTCGGCATGGGCGGCTGGCAGGAGTACAGCGTGGTTGATGCAAATCAGCCAGGCGCGCTGCGCAAGGTGGATACCACCCATGTGCCGCTGTCGCATTACCTGGGTGCGGTCGGCATGCCGGGCGTCACCGCCTGGTATGGCCTGGTGAAGATCATCGAGCCGAAAGCCGGCCAAACCATGGTGGTCAGCGCCGCCACCGGTGCAGTGGGCAGTGCCTTCGGAGCATTGGCCAAGGCACGCGGCTGCCGCGCCGTCGGCATTGCCGGCGGACCCGACAAATGCAAATACGCGGTCGAAGAACTCGGCTTCGACGTCTGTATCGACTACAAGCAGCACAAGGATGCGGCCTCTTTGTCCAAGGCACTCAAGGAAGCCTGTCCGGATGGCATTGACGGCTACTTCGAGAACGTGGGCGGCATGATCCTCGATGCCGTGCTGACCCGCATGAATGCCTTCGGACGCATTGCGCTGTGCGGCATGATCGCCGGCTACGACGGCCAGCCGCTGCCCATGACGTATCCGCAGCTGATCCTGACGAACCGCCTGAAGATCGAGGGCTTCATCGTCAGCGAACACATGGAAGTCTGGCCCGAAGCCCTGAAGGAGCTGGGTACGCTGGTTGGCACCGGCAAGCTCAAGCCGCGCGAAACGATTGCGCAGGGCATCGCTGCCGCTCCGGAAGCTTTCCTGGGTTTGCTCAAAGGCAAAAATTTCGGCAAGCAGTTAGTCAAATTGATCTAGGTATGTGGCCCCCACGGTCGCGCACTGCGTGTCGCTTCCTGCCCCCCGAGGGGGCCGCTGCGCCTGCGGTCTGGCAAAGCCAGTCCCGCGGCCCTGGCTGGTATGAAGGGACTCCAGGGCTACGTACGACGAGCAGGACATAGCGAGGGAAGAGTGATGAACGCAACCCACGAAGTCTTCAACCAGCCTGCAGCGCTGATCGGCTACAACCTGTTCGACACCAACCGCGGCCTGCGCGATGCGCTGAAGTTCAACGCGCCCCAGCTGAAGACGGCGGAACTCAGCGCGCTGGGTGCCAGCCTGGGCAGCGCAGAAATGCAAACCCATGCACGACTGGCCAACACCCACGCGCCGCAACTGCACAGCCATGACCGCTTTGGCCGCCGGGTTGACCAGGTCGAGTTTCACCCGAGTTATCACGAGCTGATGAAGCTGGCTACCAACGTGGGACTGCACGGCACACCGTGGAACAGCGAAGGTACCTCGCCACACGTGCTCAGAGCCGCGGGATTCATGCTGTTTACCGAGCTCGAACCATCCGCCCTCTGCCCGATCTCCATGACCTACGCGGTCACGCCGGCGCTGCGCAGCAATGCGGCCATCCATGCCGAGTGGGCCCCCAAACTTACCAGCCGTGCCTACGACCCGGCGCTCAAGCTTTTCTCCGGCAAAGCCGGCGTGACCATGGGCATGGGCATGACCGAAAAGCAGGGCGGCTCGGACGTACGTGCCAACACCACGCAGGCCGCGGCGGACGGAAGTGACGGCTGGGGCCAACGCTATCGCCTGACCGGGCACAAATGGTTTTTCTCGGCGCCCATGTGTGACGCGTTTCTGGTGCTGGCGCAGGCGCCCGCAGGCTTGAGCTGCTTTTTCCTGCCACGCGTGTTGCCCGACGGCAGCCTCAATGCCATCCGCATCCAGCGCCTGAAAGACAAGCTGGGTAACAAGGCCAACGCCAGTTCCGAAGTGGAGTTCGACAGCGCCACCGCCTGGCTGGTCGGCGAAGAGGGCCGCGGTGTGCCACAAATCCTCGAGATGGGCACCATGACCCGGCTGGACTGCGCGCTCGGTACCAGCGGCCTGATGCGCCAGGCCCTGAGCATTGCGCTGAACCATTGCGCGCAACGCCATGCTTTCGGCAAACCGCTGATTGAGCAGCCGCTGATGCGCAATGTGCTGGCCGACCTGGCGCTCGAATCCGAGGCCGCCACAGCGCTGTCCATCCGCTTGGCCCGCGCCTTTGACCACAGCACCGATTCGCATGAACAGGCCATGGCGCGTCTGTTGACGCCGGTGGCCAAATTCTGGATATGCAAGCGCGGCAGCCACTTCGCGCAGGAAGCCATGGAATGCCTGGGCGGCAATGGCTATGTAGAGGAGGGCGGCGAAGGCATCATGGCCCGCATCTACCGCGAGATGCCGCTCAACTCCATCTGGGAAGGCGCCGGCAACATCATGGCGCTGGACCTGCTGCGCGCGCTGCGCAAAGGCGATGCGGCAGCCGCGCTGGCGCACGAGCTGGCGCCAGCCAAAGGCGCTCACCCGGCGCTGGACCGCCTGGCTGCCGCCCTGCCGACGCGCGTGGAAGACATGGCGACAGAAATCGAGGCGCGCCGCCTGGCGCAGGACGTGGCGCTGGCCGTCCAGGCGGTGTTGCTGTACCAGACCGCGCCCCCCGCCGTGTTCAGCGCCTTCTGCGACTCACGCCTGGCCGGCAACTGGGGCCAGGCCTTTGGCATGCTGGGCGCCGGTGTGGACTTTGATGCCCTGATCACCCGCGCCATGCCACGATGAACATTTGTTCCTGTCATTGCGGACTTGTTCCGCAATCCATCCCTGGCACGCCGTCATGGATCCCGGGTCAAGCCCGGGATGACGGTCAACTGGAGTTCCCATGGCCGACCTGATTCTTCACCACTACCCGAATTCACCTTTTTCGGAAAAAATCCGGCTCATCCTGGGCTACAAACAGCTCGCATGGAAGTCGGTTGTCATTCCGGCCCTCATGCCGAAGCCAGATGTGCTGGCCCTCACCGGTGGTTACCGCAAGACGCCGTTCATGCAGGTCGGTGCCGATATTTTTTGCGACAGCGCGTTGATCTCCGACGTGCTCGAACACCTGCAACCCACACCTTCCATCTACCCCGAGCCGGGCAAAGGCCTGGCGCGCACCCTGGCACAGTGGGCCGACAGCTCGCTGTTCTGGGCCGCCATGGCGCACAACCTCGGCCCCAAGGGCGCGGCCCACATGTTTGCCGGCGGGCCGCCTGAAGCGGCCATGGCGTTTGGCGAAGACCGCAAGGCCATGAGCGCCGGCATGGTGCGCCTGCGTCCGGCCGACGCCGCGGCGGCTTACAAGTCCTACCTGCGGCGCCTGTCGGACATGCTCGACGACCAGCCCTTTTTGCTCGGCCAGGTGCCCTGCATCGCCGACTTTTCCGCCTACCACCCGCTGTGGTTCACGCGCGTGCGCACGCCGGTGGTGGCTGACATCCTGCAGCTCACGCCTGCCGTGCTCGAGTGGATGGACCGCATGAATGCCATCGGCCACGGCAGCATGGAAAAATTCGACGCCGCCAGGGCCATCGCCGTCGCGGCCGCAGCAGAACCGATGGTCGTGGGACACGGCCTGCTGCGCGACAGTACCTTCCAGGACGAACACGGCATTCCGCTCGGCAGCCGCGTCACGGTCACGGCTGAAAGCTTCGGGCCGGAGCCGACCGAGGGCGAGCTGATCGCCGCAACACGCACGCACTACACGCTGAGCCGCAGGGACGAGCGCGTCGGCACATTGCACGTGCACTTCCCGCGCATCGGTTATGTCCTGAAAGCTGTCACTCCGGCATGAGCAGGATTACCTGGCGATCTGTTCCATTTGTTGCGCTGACCGCTGCGGAACTCTATGAAGCCCTGCAGCTTCGCTCTGAAGTTTTCGTGATGGAACAGGCCGGCATCTACCAGGACATGGACGGTTCGGACCACGAAGCCGTGCATGTTCTTGGCGCGTCCAATGGCCAGCTCGTGGCTTATGCGCGCTGCTCTGCAGCCGGCGTGAAGTTTTCGGAAGCCAGCATAGGGCGGGTGATCATCCGCCAGGTCCTGCGCGGAAACGGCATGGGCCACGAGCTTATGCGCCAGGCCATCGCCTGCGTGTTTGAGCAATGGGGCTCGCAGCCCATACGCATAGGCGCGGCTCGAGCAATTTTATCTGCAGCATGGGTTTGCCAAAGCAGGCGAGCCCTACATCGAAGACGGCATTCCCCACGTCGAAATGCTGCGCGCAATTTAATTGAAGGAGTTATTGATGATCACGAATTTCAAAGGCAAAACCGCCGTTCTCACAGGTGCCGGTTCGGGCTTCGGCCTGGAGTGCGCACGTATTGGTGCCCGGCTCGGCATGAACCTGGTTCTGGCCGATGTGCAGCAGGACGCGCTTGACAAGGCCGCGGCCGAAATGACTGCCGCCGGCGCGCAGGTGCTGGCCTTTCGCCTTGATGTGTCCAAAGCCGCCGAGGTCGAAGCCCTGGGCGCGGCCGTGCTGGCACGTTTCGGCGCGCCGCATTTTGTCTTCAACAATGCCGGTGTGGGCGCAGGGGGCCTGATCTGGGAGAACACGCTGAAAGACTGGGAATGGGTCATCGGCGTCAATCTCATGGGTGTGGCGCACGGCGTGCGCGTCTTCACGCCCATGATGCTCGAAGCTGCCAAAAAAGACCCGGCCTGGCAAGGCCACATCGTCAACACCGCCAGCATGGCCGGGCTGCTCAACGCGCCCAACATGGGCATCTACAACGTCAGCAAACATGCGGTGGTCAGCATGAGCGAAACCCTGTACCAGGACCTCGCGCTGGTGACCGACCAGATCAGCGCTTCGGTGCTTTGCCCCTTCTTTGTACCCACCGGCATCAGCCAGAGCCAGCGCAACCGGCCGGATGCGTTGCCGGCCGCCAAACCCACCAAAAGCCAACTGATCGGCCAGGCCATGAGCGACAAGGCCGTGGGTTCGGGCAAGGTGACGGCGGCCGATGTGGCGCAAAAAGTGTTTGACGCCATCGCCGCCAACCAGTTCTACATCTACAGCCACCCCAAGGCTATCGGCTCGGTGCAGACGCGGCTGGAAGACATCCTGCAGGCGCGCAACCCGACCAACCCGTTTGCGCACAAGCCGGAGATCGGCGAGGAGCTCAAGAAGGCCCTGCGCGAGGCCTGAAACCTGAGGCGTGCGCGCATCCTCCGATTGGGGGATGCGGGGCAGATTGAACGGATTTATTCTTTCCTTCCCACACACAAGTGGCCAAGGAGAGATGCCGATGAAACCCGTTATTCGTCCATGGATCGTGCTTGCGTTATTCGGGCTGGCCTGCCCGGGCCTGGGGTGGGCCCAGGCCAGCGGGCCTTCCGGATTTACCAAGAAGCAGTTTGAGAGCAACGACTCTGTACCCGTTTTTCACTCCGGCAGTGCCACCGCGAGTTACCCCAATGCTCCTGGCCTCGGCCAGCAGGTCGCCTGGCCGTCCTGCAGCAAGCAGACCGCGCTGATTGCAGAACTCGAAAAAACCGTGGCGCTTCAGGGCAAACGCATCGAGGAACTCGAAGCCGCCGTCAAGATCGCAGGCAAGGGAGGCAAGTGATGACCCAAACCATCGCCGAGCAGCTTCAGGCGCAAACCGCCAGCCTGAACGCGGCCCGGGCCGCCGTCACCCAGCAAACCCCGGCAGACACCCCGCCCGGCAAACTGCCCTGGTGGTCTGTGACCGACGCCATGACGATCAGCTCGTCGATTCTGTTTTTCGGCCTTTTTGTGATGTTGCTCGCCACCAGGGCCCTGCGCCAGGGCATTGCGGCAGGACTGGTGCTGCGCCTGTTCGGCATGCTCACCATCATTGTCCTGGCAGTGTTCCTGGTGGTTGCCGGTTATGACAGCCAGCAGATCGCCCCGGTGACCGGCCTGCTGGGCACGCTGGCGGGCTACCTCGTCGGCAGAAGCGTTCAGGAACAGCCCAAGGCCTGAGCTGTCCACAAAGGCTCGAACCGCTTACCTGCGGCCAACAGCCGTCATCAGATCGCCCAGCGCCACCATGCGGCCGTGCAGCGGCAAAATGCGCTCCACAGCCAGCCTGTTCTGTTCGATGTTCTGCACCAGGTTGACATTGTTGCCGTTGGGCTGGGCCGGCGCGGGGGCGTTGGGCGGGCCGGGCGTGTAGGCATCGGCCTCGATCAGGATTTTTTCCTTCGGCAGGTAAACCATCAGAAAACCCTGGGCGTGGACACTGCCCTGAATCTCCATGATTTCCACTGTCCGCACACCATCGTCCAAAACCCGCTTGCCGCTCACACCTTCCACGCTTGCACTGCGGCCAGAGCGGGCCAGGGCATCGGGCCGGATGCGGTTGGCGTTCGCCAGGGCCTGGTCGTACCAGGGTTTGGCGCTGGCGCTGGTCACCAGCGTCACGCCCTCGGCCACGGCGGTGCGAAGCCCGCCGGCATGGTCAAAATGGTGATGCGAATTCACGGCATAACGCAGCGGCTTGCCCGGCACCAGCTTGCGCGCTTCGGCCAGCACGGCTGCCGAACGGCCGTCGTACAGCGGCGTTTCCACCAGCACGGTGTAGCCCTTCATTTCGATCAGCACGCTGTGGTGTGAGCCGCCGGCCAGGTACCAGACACCATCGGCGGCTTTTTCAACCGCCACCCGCTCGGCGAACTGGCGCACCAGCTCAGGTGCAGCCATCTCGGCAGGAACGTTGACCTGCACCTCGCTGACCTGGATATCGAGCACCTCCGAGCCCCCCATCACCTGCTGGATACGGCCCGGAAACTTCACACCGCCATGGCTCCTGTAGCCTGAAAAAGTGATCACCGAGGTGGTGTCGCCCATCACCGGACTGGGTTGGCGCGAGTCGATGCGCTCCACCAGGTTGTCGGCATTGACATAAGCCGTCGCCTCGAACCGGCCCGGCTCGGTGAAGGACAGGGTGGTGTAGCTCTTGCCATCGAGCGTGCGCGTGCCGGCCGTGGCCTTGTTTTTCAGCGCTGCCTTGAGCACACCGTGCGGCGTGGTCCAGAGGTCATGGATGCGTGTATCCAGCGCAACCGGCGATGCCACCGGCGCAGGACCCACCATGTTCCAGGCCCAGGTGCCCTGCAGCATGCCCACGCTGCGCTGCTCACCCGTGCCCATCAATGGCAGGGCGCCTCCGCCGGAAGGTTCGGCGCGCGTCACCGCAGCCTCTTGCCGCATGGCTGCATTTTCGTAATCCACCAGGCGCGAGAAGCTCAAGACCCTGACCTTGGGCCAGGTGGTACCGGCCTGGTAGGCCTGGCCAAACGTGGCACCGGTGCCGCTCCCGGCATAACGAAGCGTCTTCACACCCGCAGCACCCATGGCCGTCTCGGCACGCTGTATCACGGCAGCAGCGTCCGGTGGTGCCCAGACAGCGCATCCCGCAAGGATGAGCAAGCCGCTCGTGGCCAGGCCGGCAGCCCAGGAAAAAGGCAGGCGCAGGAAAGTTGTCATGAAGAAGTCCGATCAGGGTGAAGCAGCGGGAGAGGTTAGCGCCGCCCCCTCTTCGCAAGCAGCGGCAATACCCTGAGGGATTCCGGTATTTGCGTGGGAACTTTTCCCTGAATGCCCTGTCGCCAGCTGCTTCAGTCGAGCAACCGCCCTGTGGCCGGCAGCTTGTTGGCGCGTATCTGCTCGTCCGTCAGTTCCGGGCCTTGCCACATCAGCACATCGGAGGCGCCGGCGCCCAGCGCCATTTCCCGGAATGCACGAATTTCCACCTGGGTGAAACCACCGGCCGGGTCGCCCAGCGGATGGAACACGACGCGCGGCGCCATCGCCAGCCAGCTGGAGCCGGTCAGTTTGCGAATGAAAGCTTTCACGACCTGTTCACTGGCGGTGAAATCTCCCACCATGGTGCGCGGATGGGAAAAAGGATTCAGAACTTCTGCAAAAGGAGTGGCACGATGCAACGAAGCCTCGATGCCCACACCCAGGATCTGCGGTTTTTTTGCTCCGCGCAGGATGGCGATTTCAGGCACTTCGGAAATGAAGGCACCCGTCCTGACATTCCGTATCGTCAACCGGTCTGGCGACAGGCGCAGGTACAGCGGATGACTGAAGAAGTCGAGCAGTTTTGGCATGGCCGAATATAGCTTGCGCACAGCCATACGCTCTTGCGGGCTGAACGCCACTGCGCAGAAACTTCCATAATCTGCCTCATGGCACTCAACGGTTTCACACTGTTTAATACCTCCCGTCAAGCGGAGGGCGCCGTGCGCAGCGGCGGGCCGCCCCAAGCAGGCACAGCCCCCTCGGGGGGCAGCGAGGACACGCCAGTGCCGAGCGTGGGGGCCAGTCCATGCTGACCGCCACCGCACTGCAGTCCGGCCCCATCGAGGTCGTGGACTACCGCTGCAGCACCGGTCCCGATGCCAGGCCGTTCACCGAGGTGCACAGCGGTCATTCGGTGTCCTATGTGCGCAAGGGCAGCTTCGGCTACCGGGTGCGCGGCGAGTGTTATGAGCTGGTGGCCGGCTCGGTGCTGGTGGGCCACCCGGGTGACGAGTTCATGTGCACGCACGACCATCATGTCTGCGGCGACGAATGCCTGGCCTTTCATCTCTCGCCGGGCTTTGTCGACCTGATCGGCGGCGACACCCGCACCTGGCGCACCGGCGGGCTACCGCCTTTGCCCGAACTCATGGTGCTGGGCGAGCTGGCGCAGGCGGCGGCCGCGAACCAGAGCGATGTCGGCCTGGACGAAGCCGGCCTGTGGTTCGCCTCCCGTTTCGTGGACGTGGTGGCAGGCCGCCGGCCAACGCCGCAGCGCGCCACCGCCAGAGATCGCCAGCGCGCCGTGGACGCGGCAATGTGGATCCACACCCATTCACAGGAAGACATAGCCCTGGCCCACGCCGCCAGCCAGGCGGGGCTGAGCCCGTTTCACTTCCTGCGGCTGTTCTCGCGGGTGCTTGGCGTCTCGCCGCACCAGTACCTGGTGCGCTCCCGGCTGCGCCACGCGGCGCGCATGCTGGCCGAGGGCGAGCGGTCCGTCACCGATGTCGCGCTGGACGTCGGCTTTGCCGACCTCAGCAACTTCGTGCGCACCTTCCACCGCGCGGCCGGTGTCTCGCCACGGGCCTTTCGCCAGGCGGCGAGAAAAGGACTGAAAGGAGAGCGCAAGATTCTCCAAGAACTCATCGCCGCACTGCTCGATGATGACCGCTTGACTCACTCTTCAAGCAGGAAATCACCATGTACGACCACCTCGGCATAAAGGTCAGCGACCTCGCAGCCAGCATCCGTTTTTACGAAACCGCACTGGCACCGCTGGGCCATGTGCTGGGCTCTCACGACGACAGCTACGCCGGCATCGGCCCGGCCGACGCACCGGCCTTGTGGCTTTATGCGTCCAAAGGCGCCAAGGGCCCCGGTACCCACATTGCGTTCCGTGCAGCCAGCCACAAGGCCGTAGACGCTTTTTACAAAGCCGGCCTGAAGGCCGGCGCCAGCGACAACGGTGGACCCGGCCCACGCCCGGACTACAGCCCGACCTACTACGCAGCCTTCCTGATCGACCCCGACGGCAACAACGTCGAAGCCGTCTGCCCCTGAGGGCGGGGCGCAGGACAACGGCCGTCTACAGGCGTCGCCGCACCGCCTTTCAGGCGGGCTGAAGTGCAAACGTCACCTTGACCGCGGGAGCCGACGGCGTTCGTCCGGCAGGACGCGTCGCGGCCACCGAGGGCGCCACGACCAGGCTGAGGGAGGACGGCTCCATCGCGTAGATCAGCGCCCGGCGGTGTTCCGTGGTCAGAAAACTGCCGCCCGCGTCCACCACGATATCGCGCGGATCATCATCGAGCGTGACCCACAGGCTGCCTTCATGGCAGAGGATCTGCACGCCAGCGGCGTCGGACACGCTGAACATCGCCTGGTGGGCGAGGGTCAGGGCAAAGGGGCTTGAATCGTTCAGCATGGCAGGCCTCTCTTTCGGTTTCACATTCGGTATGGAAATGAATATACTGGCCAGCCCCAGAGTGTTCAAACGTTCATTTGGAATCCTTCGCATGCCGCTGCCGAATGTGAAATCAGCATCCCCCCTGGTGCTTGCCCAGGGCATACGCCGCGGCGAACTGCCGCGGCTGGAGCTGCTGTACAGCTTCGAAGCGGCTGCGCGGACGCTGAGTTTCACGCACGCAGCCGCCGAGTTGTTCCTAACGCAATCGGCGGTCAGCCGGCAGATCCAGCAGCTCGAAGCCGACCTCGGCACGGCCCTGTTCGAGCGGCGCCATCGCGCGCTTGCACTGACCGACGCCGGCAAGGTCATGCAGCGTGCTGTCAGCGATTGCCTGGAGCGGCTGCGCGACGCCACTGCCAGCGTACGCGCCACCACGACCGCGCGGCAGGTCGCCATCACGACCACACCGGGCTTTGCCTCGCTGTGGCTGATTCCGAGGCTGACCCGCTTTACCGCCACACACCCCGGGGTCGATGTGCGCATTTCCGCCACGCTGGAAGTGCTGGACCTGGAACGAAGCGGCATCGACGTTTCGGTCCGGCTGAGGACCATCGAGCACGCGGTGGGTACCGCCCTGTTCGAGGAAACCGTCACCCCCGTGTGTTCACCGCAGTTGCTGAAAAACCGCGCCTTGCCCCTGGAAAAACCGGCAGACCTGGTGGATCACACCCTGCTGGCCACCGACATGCCCCAGGGCCAGCCACTGACCATCGACTGGGAGCCCTGGTTCCGGGTCATGGGGTTGCCCGAAGTGCGCATGAAAAACACGCTGCGCTTTTCGCAGTATTCCGATGTGGTGGCCGCGGCGGTGGCCGGGCAGGGCGTGGCGATAGGCCGCCTGCCGCTGCTGGCAGAACTGCTGCGCGACGGCAGGCTGGTCGCGCCGTTCAGCGGGGCCGCGTCGCGGTTCGGCTACTTTGTGAATATTGCCCCGCGTTCGACCGGCAACAGCGATGCGCAGGACTTCGTCCGCTGGCTGCTGGCCGAAGCCGAAGACGCGAAGATCGTCTGCGCCTGAGACAGGGCGAATCCGGCGTGCCGGCTTGAGACGGTCATCCCGCACATTGAAGGCTCAGGGCCTGCAGTGTCTTGCCGCCTTGCGGTTCAAATACCACCAGGTTGACTTGGCGCGCATGGCCGGGCGTGGCGGCAATGCTGCGAAAGCCCAGCTTTTTCGGGGTGACATCGGCGTTTCTGTAGTCGCCGGCCTGGGTGTATTGCCGCACCACGAAATCGTGTTTCAGGAATTCACCGGCATTTTCGCCAGCCTTCACTTTTGAGTTGTGGCCGTGCTCGGTGACTGTCCAGTAGGCTGCCCACGCCGGCACGGGCGCCACCACGTTGGCCGGCGTGACCGTGGCTTCGAACTGATCTGCTGCCAGTTGCCTGAGCTCAATGCGAATCCGGGCGGCCTCCTTCTGGCCACTGATGCGTTGTTCTGCACCGCGCCATTGAGGCCAGTCGCGGCCATTGACAACCACCTGCGGCGTGTAGATGTTTCGCAGCCGGTTCCTGCCGGCAACTTCGTTCTGGCGGGTGGTATGCGCAGGCGCTGCAAACCGGTCGACCCATCCGATGTAGTCCCAGTAGCTCACGTGAAAAGCCTGCACAACGACGTCTTTTCCCTTGAAGGCCGAAGCCCATTTATCGGCCGGTGGGCAGGAGCTGCAGCCTTCGGAGGTGTACAGCTCCAGCACCGGTGTCACCAGCGGGCCGGAACTGGCGGTGCACTGATTCTGCATGCCAAATGTGGCTGTAGCCACCGTCAGTAAAGCGCAGGTAGCTATGAATTTGGGAGCATGTGTAACCATGACCGGGATCCTCGTGAAGCGGTAACCCCTGTTGGTCGTGCGGCAGCGCCGCTTCTTACACTGCTGGTATGCCGGTCACCCCGGCCCGTGAAGCAGGGCTCACAGCAGGGGAGGCGTGTCCACGCGCGCCGGCCGGACACCATCGCGGCCGTCCAGACGGTCTTCCAGCTCCCCGATGTAAGCCGCCAGCGTGTTACCGGACTGGTCGATTTTGGCCACCAGCGCGTCCTGCGTCTGCGCCAGCCGTTCGGCCAGCACCGTGGCATGCGCGGCTTCGCGTTGCTGGGCGTTTTGTGCCTGGATTTCCAGGTCGTGGCGCAACTCGGTAAAACGCGAAGCTTCGGCCCTGTCGGCGAGTTCGCGCTGGGTGGCCAGCGCGCGGGTGGACTGGCGCATTTCGATCAGGTGGGTGCTCTGGATGTACAGCGTGGTGGCCAGAAACACCAGCAGCACCGCCACCAGCAACACCAGCAGCAGCATGCCCAGCGGCGCCTGTACCGTGGTGACGCCCAGGCTCAGCATCGCGGGGCGGGAGAATTCATCCATGTTCAGCGCTGCAAAACCAGCCACGAGGGCAATGGCAACAATCAGCACAATGGTTCGGATACGCATGGTCTGCTCCAGGAATTGAAGCTTTCATCATGGTGAGCTCGACCGGGGCCGTCTGTAGGAAAAAAGCCTCTCCGCGCGAGCGCGTAAAGGCTGGATCAGCCGGGTTTTGCCGCCCCGCTCGCCGTTTCCGGCACGCCGGGTGCAGCGACAGCCTCCGGCTCCATGGCTTCGGCTGCTTCTTCGTTGAGCGCCTTGCCAACCTGCTTGGGCCGCGTCAGCGGGGTCGGGGTCCAGCGCCCGCCATGCATCAGGTCGATGCCGCTGTTGACGTCGCCGCACAGCTGCAGCTGCAGGCGCTCAGCATCCCTGCGGCGGATGTCTTCGGCAATTTCCACCACATCGGCTTCTTCCACGCCCAGGCGGCGCAGCGCCTCGCTGCTGAAGGCCAGGGCCGACTCCAGGGTTTCACGCAGCTGGTAGTCCACGCCGCTGCGAATCAATTCAATCGCGTGCTGGCGGTCATAGGCACGCGCCAGCACCGGCGTCAGCGGGAACTCGTGCTTGGCCAGCTCCACAATCCGGCTGGTGGCCTCCTTTTTATCGACGCAGACCAATATGGCGCGCGCATGGCCGGCGCCGCTGGCGTGCAGCACGTCCAGGCGTGTGCCGTCGCCGTAATACACCTTGAAGCCGAACTTCGCCGCCGCGCGGATCATGTCGGTGTCGTTTTCGATGATGGCGATGTCGATGCCGCGCGCGAGAAGCGACTGGCTGGCGATCTGGCCGAAACGGCCGAAACCGATGATGAGCACGCTGCCCTTGAGGCCATCGGTCTCTTCCACGCTTTCCACGCCGTCCATGTCCTGCTCGGGCTTGTCGGGCAGGAACCAGCGCAGCGACAAAACGGCCAGCGGCGTCAATGCCATCGAGATGATGATGGCTGCCGTCAAGATGGCGTTGACATTGGCTTCGACAATGCCGGCCGCAGCCGCAGCCGAATACAGCACAAAGGCAAACTCGCCGCCCTGGGCCATCATGGCGGTGCGCTGCAAGGCGTCGCCATGATTCGATTTGGTGATGCGGGCCACCGTGTAAATGCCAACACCCTTGAGCGCCATGTAGGCCAGCACACCGCCAAGAATCAGCGGCCAGTCGGCCAGCACCAGCTTGAGGTCCAGCGACATGCCCACGCCCATGAAAAACAGGCCCAGCAAAATGCCGCGGAAGGGTTCAATGTCAGCTTCGAGCTGGTGGCGAAAGGTGGATTCGGACAACATCACGCCGGCGGCAAAAGCGCCCAGCGCCATCGACAAACCGCCCCACTGCATGGCCAGGGCAGCGCCCAGCACTACCAGCAGGGCCGCAGCCGTCATGACTTCGCGTGCTTTGGCCCGTGCCAGCACGCGAAACAGCGGGTTGAGAAGCCAGCGGCTGACCGCCACCAGGCCAATGATGGCAGCCAGTGCCACGCCTATGCTGACCCAGCGCGACACGCCAGTGCCGTCGGCCGGTTCCGGCGACAAAAAAGCCACGATGGCCAGCAGCGGAACGATGGCCAGGTCTTCCAGCAGCAGGATGGACACCATGCGCTGGCCACGCGGTGTCGAGGTGTCGCCGCGCTCTTCGAGCAGCTGCATCACGATGGCGGTGGACGACAGCACAAAACCCATGGCGGCAATAAATGCCACCACCGGCTTGAGCCCGGCGCCCATCCCGAGCGCCGTAAGGAGGGCGCCGCAGACCACCACCTGCATCAGGCCCAGGCCGAAGATCTGGCGCCGCAGCGTCCACAGGCGGGTCGGCTGCATCTCCAGCCCGATGACAAAGAGAAACATCACCACACCCAGTTCGGCAAGGTGCAAGATGGTTCCAGCCTCGCTGAACAGGCCCAGGCCAAAAGGACCGATGGCCAGCCCGGCGGCGAGGTAGCCCAGTACCGAGCCCAGGCCCATGCGTTTGAAAAGCGGCACGGCCAGCACGCCGGCGGCCAGCAAAATCACGACCTTGACCAGCTCACTGCCTTGTTCGACTGCCATGCGATTCCTGTGTGCCGGGTTGAGAGAGGGGGTGGGGAGATGTTATCGGACTTTTCGAGGGCGGAGCTGCACCGGCAATGTGGCACACTCGCCCCCTTTCTCCAGCGCAATTTCAGAAATACATGCAAAAAATCATTCGCCAGATCGCAGCAGAAATCAAGGTCCAGGAACACCAGGTGAAAACGGCTGTCGAGCTGCTCGATGGTGGCGCCACCGTGCCGTTTATTGCGCGTTACCGCAAGGAAGTCACCGGCGGCCTTGACGACATCCAGCTGCGCGAACTCGAATTCCGCCTCGGTTACTTGCGCGAGCTGCAGGAACGGCGTGAATCGGTGCTCAAAAGCATCGACGAGCAGGGCAAACTCACACCCGAACTGATCGCCGCCATTGAAGCCGCGCCGACCAAGCAGGAGCTGGAAGACCTTTATTTGCCCTTCAAGCAGAAGCGCCGCACCAAGGGCCAGATTGCCCGCGAAGCCGGTATCGAGCCGCTGGCCGACAAGCTCTTCGCCAACCCGGCACTGGTACCGGCGGATGAAGCCGCCGCTTTTGTCAAAGGTGAGAAAAGCGAGAACGGCGATGACTTCACGACTGTGCAGGCCGTGCTCGACGGTGCGCGCGACATTCTCTCCGAGCGCTGGGCGGAAGACGCGGCATTGTTGCAGTCCTTGCGGCAGTGGCTCTGGACCGAAGGGCTGCTGTCGTCCAAGCTGGTCGCCGGCAAGGACGAAAACAATGCCGACAACAGCAAATTCCGCGATTATTTCGACTACGACGAGCCGATTGGCCGCGTGCCTTCGCACCGCGCGCTGGCCGTGTTCCGCGGCCGCGGGCTCGAGATCCTGGACGCCAAGCTGGTGCTGCCGGTGCCGCCGGAAACCGGCCAACCCAGCATCGCCGAAGGGAAAATTGCGCTGCACCTGGGCTGGAGCCACAAGGGCAGGGCGGCCGACGACTTGATTCGCAAATGTGTGGCCTGGACCTGGAAGGTCAAGCTCAGCCTGTCCATCGAGCGCGACCTGTTCAGCCGCCTGCGGGAAGAAGCCGAGAAGGTCGCCATCAAGGTGTTTGCCGACAACCTGCGCGATTTGCTGCTGGCTGCGCCGGCCGGCCCGCGCGTGGTGATGGGTCTGGACCCGGGCATCCGCACCGGGGTTAAGGTCGCGGTGGTCGATGCGACAGGCAAGCTGGTCGAAACCTCCACCGTCTACCCGCACGAGCCACGCAAGGACTGGGATGGTTCGCTGCACACCCTGGCCAAGCTCTGCGAAAAACATGGGGTGAATCTGATCGCCATCGGCAACGGAACCGCCAGCCGCGAGACCGACAAGCTGGCGGCCGATTTGATCAAGGGCATGGCCAAGGTCGAACAGGTCATCGAAAAAGTCGTGGTCAGCGAAGCCGGCGCCTCGGTCTACTCGGCCAGCGAATTCGCCAGCCAGGAAATGCCCGACGTGGATGTGAGCCTGCGCGGCGCCGCCAGCATTGCGCGCCGCCTGCAAGACCCGCTGGCCGAGCTCGTGAAGATTGACCCCAAGTCGATTGGCGTCGGCCAGTACCAGCACGACGTGAACCAGAGCGACCTGATGCGCAGCCTGGACACGGTGGTGGAAGACTGCGTGAACAGCGTGGGCGTAGACCTGAACACCGCCAGCGTGCCGCTGCTGGCACGCGTTTCGGGCCTGAGCAACACCGTGGCCAAGGCCGTGGTGCGCTGGCGTGACGCCAACGGTGCGTTTGCCAGCCGGGCCGATTTGCTCAAAGTCACCGGCTTGGGCGCCAAGACTTTCGAGCAAAGCGCCGGCTTCCTGCGCCTGCGCTCCGGCAGCAACCCGCTGGACATGACCGGGGTGCACCCCGAAACCTACCCGGTGGTCGAAAAAATCATGGCGCACACCGGCAAGCCGGTGGCCGAACTGATGGGCCGCGCCGAAATGCTCAAGACCCTCAAGCCCGAGCTGTTCGCCAACGAGCAGTTCGGCGTGATCACCGTCAAGGACATCCTTGCCGAGCTTGAAAAACCAGGCCGCGACCCGCGCCCGGATTTCAAGGTCGCGCGATTCAATGACGGTGTGGAAGACATCAAGGATCTTCAGCCCGGCATGACGCTGGAAGGCACGGTCAGCAACGTGGCCGCCTTCGGTGCCTTCATCGACATCGGCGTGCACCAGGACGGCCTGGTGCATGTGAGCCAGCTCTCCAACAAGTTCGTCACCGATGCGCGTGAGGTGGTGAAAACCGGCGACATCGTAAAGGTGCGCGTGACCGAGGTGGACGTGGCCCGCAAACGCATCGGGCTGACCATGAAGCTCGACGCCGCACTGGCCCGCCGTGACGGCCCGCGCGACAACCGCTTTGAAAGCGCACGCCCGGGGCAAAACCCCAACCGAGGCGGCAACTATGGCGGGCAAGGCAGGGCGCCGCAGCCGGCCGCATCGACCGCCATGGAGTCTGCCTTCAGCAAGCTGGCGGCACTGAAGAAATAAGCCCTCGTCGCCAAAAAGACTGCCGACCCCTTTTTTTCAGAGGAAAATAGGCGTATTGCCCAATGCGCACGGGCGCAAGCAGCTACCAAAACCATAGCAAATGCACTGATTTCCATGCAAGCCCTCCGCATTTACGCCGGCCCCACAGCACGCCGGCATATTGAACAACACGGCCTGCACCCGCAGGACGTGCGCGTGGTGCCGGGCGCGGCCGGCGGACCCAAGGGACTGGTGTTGGGGCCGCTGGACCGTTTCATCTTTGGCGACTGGCTGGCGGGCAGCCAGCAGGAGGTGCACCTGGTCGGCGCGTCCATAGGCGCGTGGCGCATGGCCACCGCCTGCCTGAACGATCCGGCCACCGCGTTCCAGCGCCTGGAGAACGACTACATCCAGCAGCACATTGCTGCACCTCCCGGCAAGAAGCTGCCGCCCGCGCAGATCGTCAGCGAGCAGTTCGGCCAGAGCCTGAAAGACTTTTACGGCGGCCGGGTGCAGCAAGTGCTGCAGCATCCGCGTTACCGGCTGCACATCGTCACCTCGCGCGGGCGCCACATGCTGCGCCGTGAACATGGGGTGGGAACGCCGCTCGGTTATCTGGGTGCTTTTCTCACAAACACCTTGCACCGCAGGGCCATGGGGGCGTGGCTGGAGCGGGTCGTGTTTTCAAGCCAGGACGCAGCGCTTCCCTTTGCCACCAGCGACTACCGCACGCGGCAGCTGCCGCTGACCGAAGCCAACTTCAACCCGGCGCTGCAAGCCAGCTGCTCCATCCCTTTCATGCTCAAGGCCGTGCACAACATCCCCGGCGCACCGCCCGGCGCCTACTGGGACGGCGGCATCACCGACTATCACCTGCATCTCAACTATGCTTCCGATTTGATAGCGGGTGGCGTAGGCGGGAAGGTGGCTTCAGGCACTTTTGACTCTCCAAATACGGCGTCGCCCGGCCTGGTGCTCTACCCGCACTTCCAGAAGTCCGTGGTGCCAGGCTGGCTGGACAAGGGCCTGAAATGGCGCCACGGGGCCACGCACTTCCTCGACAACATGGTGCTGCTCGCCCCCGACACCGAATGGATCAAGACCTTGCCCAACGGCAAGCTGCCAGACCGCAACGACTTCGTGCACTACAACAAGGACCCGCAAGGCCGCATGAAAGTCTGGAGTGCGGCTGTGGCGGCGAGCCGGCAGCTGGCTGAGGAGTTTCAGGGGTGGCTGGCGAAGCCGGATATGGGGCGGATGGAGGCACTTTAGAGACCGCGTCGCTGCCGGCGCCATATGCTGGCAACGAGCCCGGGTTTTGTCACCCCCGATGATCAATCGACCTGCCCAACCCCCCGCCATCGCTCCAGGGCTAAAGGGGCAGGCCGGTTGCCGGAACGCCTTGAAACGGTCCTGCCACGCCACGAAGGCATTCCATGAGCTTCAATGTCGTGGCCGTGAGTTTTCGATTCCGGACTGTGATAAGCCCGACAGCCGGCAGGTCAACAGCGACGTTCAGCTTGATGATGCACATCAGGCCTTCGCGTTCGAACCTCTGTCCCACCGAGCGTGCAACGAAGCCGACGGCCGAACGGTCATTCAGAAAGATCAGCAATGCCAGAAACGAGGATGTTTCAATGATGTCGCTCGGCGGTTGCAGTTCATGTTTGTAGAACTGCTGCTCAAGTTTCACACGCAACGAGGCCCATGGAGGCGGAAGCACGCAAGCGGCCTTGCTCAAGTCATTCCAGGTCACCCGGGCTTTACGGGCAAATGCATGCGTGGGCTTGACGACAGCCACCATCGGTTCGTTGTAGAGGGCTTCGGTCAACAAATCCGGTGCGGCGTAACCGGGCTCCAGTCGGCCAACAAAGATATCCAGCTCACCGAGTCGAAGCTTGGGGAGCAAATGGGTGAGATCGCCCTGTTCGACAAGGACGACCGCCTGCGTTGAATCCTGCTTCAGCAGGGCAATGGCGTTCGCCAGGAGCACGGGCATTGCAACGACCATGGCGCCCACGCGGGTCCGGCCCGCAGCACCGCTCGCCACCGCGGCCATCTCGTCTCTGGTACGTTCGTACTCTGCGAGCGTGGACCGCGCAAAGCGAACCAGCGACAAGCCCGCGGCAGTTGGCTCCGTTCCCCGGCTGGACCTGTCAAACAGAACCGTCCCGAACATGCTCTCCACCTCGCTGAGCATCTTTGACACGGCGGGCTGTGTAACCGAAAGGAACTCCGCCGTTCGGCCCAGATGCCGGAATTGATCCAGCGCGACAACCAGCTGCAGGTGCCGAAGCTTGATGTTGGAGCGAAGGACACGGTCGATGTGTGACATCGGTCAATGATAACCAATGCCTCATGAAAGCATGCCAATTATTGATTGGATTGTTATGACTCAACGCTCAACAATGCCTCGTGCTTCCTATAACAAGAAGAGAACAGGAAGAGAGCACATGCCCCATCCACCGCAGCTATGAGAGGAAGACATGAAAACCACATCCCAGACGCCTATCCACGGCCGTGCTCTTCTGAGCAGTGGCGTAGCCAGCGCAGCAGCGCTTGTGATGCCCTCATGGGCCATCGCTGAAGACTACCCGTCCAGACCCATCAATTTCCTGTGCCCCTGGCCGGCGGGCGGAACCGCTGACCAGTCCATGCGAGTCATCTGCCAGGTGGCTTCGAGGGTACTGAAACAGCCCATCGCGGTGGAAAACCGCGCCGGCGCGGCTGGAATGATTGGCGCCAAGGCCATCGCCAGCGCCAAGCCTGACGGATACACCATCGGCCAGATCCCGATTTCGGTCACGCGCTTTTCCCAGTTGGGCAGCCTGAAGGCCGATCCGCGCAAGGACTTCACCTACCTGGCGCGCACGTCCGGGCAGACCTTTGGCATCGCGGTGCAGGTGTCTTCCCCTTTCAAGACGCTCAAGGACATGGTGGCCTACGCCAAAGCCAATCCTGGACGAGTCAGTTACGGGCACGCCGGCATAGGCGGCGCAACCCATGTGGGCATGGAGGAGTTTGCGATGGCAGCCGGCATTCAGTTCAATGCCATCGCCTACAAGGGCGGCGCGGTTGCCCTGCAGGACACGCTAAGCGGCCAGGTAGACATGCTGGCCGACTCCAGCTCCTGGGCGCCCCATGTGGAAGCAGGCAAGCTTCGCCTCCTTGCAACCTGGGGCGAGCAACGGACACCACGGTTCAAGGACACCCCCACCTTGAAAGAACTCGGATTCAAGGTGGTTGTCGATGCCCCCAACGGCATCGGTGCGCCCAAAGGCCTGCCACCGGAGGTCGAGATGAAGCTGCGCAACGCGCTCCGTTTCGCGGTCAACAGCGAGGAGTTCAAGGCAGTTGCAGGCAAGATCGATGCGCCCATGATGTACCTGGACGGCCCTGACTATCTGCGGTATGTCAACGGTGTCTATGACAAGGAGACACAGTTGATCCAGCGATTGAAGCTCAAGGAATTGCTGCAGAACAGCTGAAGCCATTGCTAAAAAACGCCCGACGCCCATGATGACCAGTCCCCTGATCCGCCTGCATGCCAACGACAACGTTCTCGTCGCCAAATCGCCCCTGGCGCTTGGCCAGGAACTGGCGGAGTTCGGGATCATGGTGCGGGCCCAGATTCCCGCAGGCCACAAGATCGCATCCCAGGGCATCGCAAAGGGTGAACCGGTCCGAAAGTACAACGCTGTCATAGGCGTGGCAGCGCGCGACATAAAGCCCGGGGACTACGTGCACACGCACAACCTCGAGCTGGCCGAGTTCGACCGTGACCCGGCTTTCGGGATGGACGTCAAGCCGGTGGATTACGTGCCGGACAACGAACGCGCAAGCTTCATGGGCTTCATGCGCGATGACGGTCGCGTTGGAACCCGGAACTTCATCGGCATCCTGTCGTCAGTGAACTGCTCCTCGACCGTCATCAGGAACATCGCGGCGCATTTCACGCCGGAAAAGCTCGCAGCCTTTCCGCACGTCGATGGCGTGGTCGCCTTTGCGCAGACCAGCGGTTGCGGAATGTCGTCACCCAGCGAGCACTTCGACGTGCTACGCCGCACGCTTGCCGGATACGCCCGCCATCCTAATCTTGCAGGTGTGTTGATCGTGGGCCTTGGCTGCGAACGCAACCAGGTCAGTGCGCTGGTCGATTCCCAACAGCTGACGGCCAGCCGCTTGATGCAGACCCTCGTGATGCAGGAGGTCGGCGGCACCCGCGTAACCATCGAGGCGGGAATCAAGGCGATAGAAGACATGCTGCCCGTTGCCGACGCTTTCCGGCGTCAGCCCGTGGCTGCAAGCCATCTGAAGATCGGGCTGGAGTGCGGCGGTTCCGACGGCTTTTCCAGCATCACGGCCAACCCGGCCCTTGGTGCCGCCATGGACATTCTGGTGCGTCACGGCGGGACCGCGATTTTGTCCGAAACACCAGAAATCCACGGCGTGGAGTACATGTTGACCCGCCGTGCCGTATCCCGCGAAGTCGGGCAAAAACTCCTCGACCGCCTGGCCTGGTGGGAGGTGTATACCCGGGGGCACAACGGCCAGTTCAATGGCGTTGTCGGACCCGGCAACCAGGCCGGTGGGCTGGCAAACATCTTCGAGAAGTCCCTCGGTTCAGCCATGAAGGGAGGCACCACCCCATTGCAGGCTGTTTATGAATATGCAGAGCGGATCGACAAGGCAGGCTTTGTTTTCATGGACTCGCCCGGGTACGACCCCGTGGCCGTGACCGGGCAAATTGCAAGCGGTGCCAACCTGATCTGCTTTACAACGGGAAGAGGTTCGATGTTTGGCTCCAAACCCGCGCCCACCATCAAGCTCGCGACCAACACGCCGATGTTTCTCAGGCTCGAAGAGGACATGGATGTTAATTGCGGCGCCATCCTGGACGGCGATGTGAATGTCGACCAGATGGGCCAGCGCATTTTCGAGGCCATCCTTCGGCACGCATCCGGCGAGCCGACCAAGAGCGAAGCCCTGGGCCTGGGAGACAACGAGTTCGTGCCGTGGCATCTGGGCATCGTGAGCTGATTCGACTCCCTTCATTTACGAGACTCAAATGCTTGACACCCTAGCGCGTCGCGAACTGCTGCGCACCCGCAATTTCATTGGAGGTCACTGGACCGGCTCAGTCTCGGGCGCGGAGCTGTCGGTCACCGACCCGGCGACCCTGAAATCCATCGCAAGCGTGGCGGACAGCGCAGCCGTTGATGCTCTGGCGGCCCTGGATGCAGCGCACGGCGCTTTTCCGGCCTGGCGTGGGCACAGCGCGCGGGAACGTGCGCAGTTGCTCAAGCGATGGCATGCACTGATTCTGGAAAACCGCGAAGACCTCGCATGCATCATTTCAAGCGAACAAGGCAAGCCTTTACCTGAAGCCAGGGGTGAAGTTCTTTACGGAGCCTCGTACGTGGAATGGTTTGCCGAGGAAGCAACCCGCACGCACGGCGACATCATCCCTGAGCCTGTCCGGGGCAAGAAGCTGATGGCCGTCAAAGAACCTGTTGGCGTGGTCGCGGCGATCACGCCCTGGAATTTTCCCCTGGCAATGATTGCGCGCAAGCTCGCGCCGGCACTGGCCGCGGGCTGCACGGTGGTGGCCAAGCCCGCAGAGGACACGCCGTTAACTGCCGCAGCCCTGGTGTTCCTCGCGCAAGAGGCGGGTTTCCCGCCGGGAACCATCAACCTGGTTTGCGCGTCCCGGGAAAACACGCCCGGCGTGGTGGACGTCTGGCTTGCGGACGCAAGGGTACGCAAGCTCACATTCACCGGCTCGACCTCTGTGGGCAAGCATCTTGCGCGGGAGTCTGCCGGCACTTTAAAGAAGCTCTCCCTCGAACTCGGTGGCAACGCTCCCTTCATCGTGTTCGAAGATGCCGATCTCGACGCGGCAGTTGAGGGCCTGATGGTCTCGAAGTTCCGTAACGCAGGCCAGACCTGCGTGTGCCCGAACCGCATTTTTGTCCAGGATGCGGTGCATGACCGGTTTGCCGCCAAACTTGCCGCGCGCGTCGGCGCGCTGAAGGTCGGCTCCGCAACAGACGAGACCTCACAGATCGGGCCCATGATCAATGCCCGCGCCCTGGCGAAGATTGACCGCCATGTACGCAATGCCAGGGAAAATGGCGCCGAGATCCTGGTCGGCGGTACGGTGCTGAAATCGCCTGCCGTTGCAGGAAAAGGGCACTTCTATGCGCCGACGGTTCTTGTCCATGCCAAGGCGTCGATGGAACTGGCGCAGGAGGAAACCTTCGGACCCGTGGCGCCGATTTTTCGTTTTTCCAGCGAAGATGAAGTCATCCGCATCGCCAACGACACCCCGTTCGGCCTGGCTGCCTACTTCTATTCCCGGGACCCCGCCCGTATCTGGCGTGTTGCGGATCGCCTTGAAACCGGCATCGTCGGCATCAATGAAGGAGCACTTGCCGCCGAAGCCGCTCCTTTCGGCGGCGTGAAGGAGTCCGGTTATGGCCGGGAAGGCTCCAGGCAAGGCCTGGACGACTATCTGCACGTTAAATATCTATGCCAGGGAGGGCTAGCATGAATTCCTCGAACCCATTCAAGGCCGCGCTTGCCGCCAGGCGGCCCCAGATCGGCCTGTGGCTGTCCATGGCCCAGCCCTACCTTGCAGAAGTCAGTGCCACCGCGGGCTTCGACTGGCTTTTGATCGACGGGGAACATGCGCCCAACGACCTGCGCAGCACCCTGGCAACGCTGCAAGCCATGGCGCCATATCGTTCACAGCCAGTCGTGCGCGCCGTAGCGGGGGAAACCCATCTGATCAAGCAGCTTCTGGATATCGGCGCGCAAAACCTGCTCATCCCCATGGTGGATACGGCTGACCAGGCGCGCCAACTGGTATTGGCAACCAGGTATCCCCCCTTGGGCATACGAGGCGTGGGAAGCGCAGTTGGCAGGGCATCGCGCTGGAGTGCCCGCACGGATTACCTTGACGTGGCGGACTCAGAGATTTGCCTTCTGGTGCAGGCAGAGTCGGTCACGGCGCTGAAAAACGTGGAGGCCATTTGCGCAGTCGAGGGAATTGACGGCGTTTTCATCGGCCCGGCAGATCTGGCCGCATCCATGGGCCACAGGGGGCGGCCTGGCCATCCGGAGGTTCAAGCAGCCATTGAGCAGGCAATGATTCAGATCGTTCGTTCCGGAAAGGCTGCGGGCACGTTGACGTCCGATCCCAAGCTTGCGCGGCGCTACCTGGAGCTTGGCTGCACCTATGTAGCCACAGGCGTTGACGTCCTTATTTTCGCGAATGCTGCGCGCAAGCTCGCTGCCGATTTCGGCGTCAATCCAGCTGCCGCGTCAGCAGTTCCATCCGCTGCTTATTGAAATGTCGGTGAATATCCTTCTGTATCAATGTGACAGGCGCGATTTGGAAGAATTGACGATAGTCCCAAAATGGGACTAAAATACGCCCATGCGGGTGATTTCAAAAGCGACATTGGTAGAGTTTTGGCGTAAACACCCCGCATCGAGGCAGGCCTTGCAAACCTGGTTTGAGGACGCCAGCCATTCGCAGTGGAAGACCCCGCAGGACATCAAGCTCCGGTACGCCAGCGCCAGTTTTGTGGGCGCCAACCGGGTGGTGTTCAATATCAAGGGCAACGACTATCGCCTGGTGGTAGCGGTGGCCTACCGCTTTGCGGCCCTGTACATCAAGTTTGTTGGCACCCATGCGCAATACGATGCCATCGACGCCGCCACCGTGGAGAACCAGCCATGAAAAAGAAAGCTTATCCCATTCACCCGATTCGCACCGAAGCCGACTACCAGGCCGCGCTGCAATTGGTGGCGCCGTATTTTGAGCGCGAGCCCGAAATTGACAGCGATGCCGGCGCGCATTTTGAAGCCATGCTCACCTTGATCGAGGCCTATGAAGCCAAGCATTACCCGATAGATCCACCCGATCCTCTGGAAGCCATCAAATTTCGCATGGAGCAGCAAGGCCTCAAGCCCAAAGACCTGGAACCTATGATCGGGCAGCGCAATCGCGTCTATGAAGTGCTCAACGGGAAAAGGAAACTCACCATGACCATGGTGTGGAAGCTGCACATAGGACTGGGGATTCCGGCTGAGAGCCTGATTCGGCAGCCTGCTGAAGGTTGAGCAACTCACAGACGGATCGATTTCGGAGCAACTACTGCAATCTCGCGCGTGTTCGATGACCAAAGGCTGTCTACCACTGCCAATTGGAGAATCTCCTACGAATGGGGGGAGACAGAATGAGTCAGCTTCGTTATGGTCTCGCTTAGATTTTTGATTTGTCAGGAGATTTCAGATGGGCCACGGACCAATGTTTCACGAACTGTTCAGACCAGATGACGAAGAAATCTTTTTTCTTGTCAGACATCTGCCTGAACTTGTTGATAGGTTTGTACGTCAACTTCTTGATCATCCTGGAATTCGTTCTCGAACACGTACTGTTTTACACGATACGACCGGAACCGCTCCCGGAGTGAAGGGCCAATAGAGTTCATTGGGCGGACTTAATGGATGTTTGCTGTCCCCTCAAAGCGATACCCCCAGCATCTCCTCATACTCCCCAGCCGTCGCAATCCGCGGATTCGTCTTGTGGCAATGGTCGGCCAGCGCGCCTTCGATGATTTTGCTGAACTGTTCGCGCTGCACTCCCATCTCGGCCAGGCCTTTGGGCAAACCGAGGCGGGCATTCATGTCCTTGATGGCTTCGGGAATATCGCTGCCCGACTGCAGGCCCATGGCCTGCGCCATGCGGTTCAGGCGGTTTTCCTTTTGAATCGATTCGGCGCTGGCGTTGAAGCGCACCACGGCCGGCAGGAACATGGCGTTCAGCGTGCCGTGGTGCAGGCGCGGATCCACGCCGCCCAAGCTGTGGCTCAAAGAGTGCACGCAGCCCAGGCCTTTCTGGAAAGCCATTGCGCCCTGCATCGAGGCGCTCATGAGGTTGAAGCGGGCTTCGCGGTCGCTGCCGTCCTTGGTGGCGCGTTCGATGTGCGCCCAGCCGCGCTGCAGGCCGTCTAGGCCAATGCCGTCGGCCGGTGGGTTGAAGGCGGGTGCCATGAAGGTTTCCATGCAGTGCGCAATCGCGTCCATGCCGGTGGCGGCGGTCAGTTTGGCAGGCAGGCCCAGCGTGAGCTCGGGATCGCAAATCGCGGTTTTCGGCACCAGGTGCCAGGAGTGAAAACCCAGCTTGCGGTGGTCGTCCAGGATGATGATGGCGCCGCGCGCCACCTCGCTGCCGGTGCCGCTGGTGGTGGGCACGGCAATCAACGGCACGGCGCGGTCGGTGATCCTGAGCGAGCCGCCCTCGATGGTGGCGTAGGTCTTGAGCGGGCCTTCGTGGGTGGCGGCAATCGCCACGCCTTTGGCGCAATCGATCGCCGAGCCGCCGCCGACGGCGATCAGGCCGTCGCAGCCCTGGGCCTTGAACATGGCGGTGGCAGCACGCACGGCGGCCTCGGTGGGGTTGGAAGGCGTTTGGTCGAACACCGCCACGGTCATGCCCGGCAGGGCGTCCAGCGCTTTTTGCAGAACGCCGGCGGCCTTGACGCCGGGGTCGGTGATGACCAGCGGCTTGCTGATGCCCACGCGTTCGCATTCCTGCTTGAGGAGTTTGACTGCGCCGTAGTCGAACTGGATCTGGGTGACGTAGTAGATGAAGGCCATGGCTTGCTGTCTCTTTCGGCGTTGTAGGATGCGGGTCGATTTTATGTATTCTTGCCTAAGGAAGCGCTGAATAAGTTCTTGTGGATGCGCGGCAGGCGGATTGGGATGGGATGCAAGGCGGATTTCGCAGCCAATAGCTGGCTATTGGCAAGAAATTCAACGCAGCAGACCGCCCAAGCCCGTCTGATAGCGCGCCGCAAGGGACTTGTTCAGCGCTTCCCTAACCCCATCACCTTACCTGAACAGCCGGAGACACTCATGACGCGCATGCAGACCCTGACGGCCGTTTTTCCTGGTGTCCTGTCCCGCAATTAAGGTGATGAAATGAAATTGTCCAGTCAGCTGTCAGGCAAGGCGCGAGAAGGCGACATAGCCGTAGCTATGGCAACGACGGGCAACGCCGCATGGCGGCTGACTGGGCGATTTCATATCGCCTTTATTTACGGGACAGAACACTAGATGCGCGGACAGTCTGCACACGCCCTGTTGACGCCCGCCATGCGCGACGTGATCAGCCGCATGGTGCGCGCCGGGCGCCCGGCCTTTCACACGCTGAGCGCCACCCAGGCCCGCGCGGCTTACGAAGCCGGCGCGGGCGTGCTGGAAATTCCCAAGCCTGCACTGGCGCGTGTAGAAGACTTCAGCATTCCAACTCGCGACGGCCATGGCTTGCCGGCCCGGCTGTATGCGTCCTCGGCCGACAGGCTGCCGGTGCTGCTGTATTTCCATGGCGGCGGTTTCACGATAGGCAGCATTGCATCGCACGACATTTTGTGCCGCCAGCTCAGCCATCTGGCGGGCTGCGCCGTGGTGTCGGTGGACTACCGGCTGGCGCCGGAACACAAATTCCCCACCGCCGCCCATGACGCCTGGGATGCGCTGCAGTGGCTGGCCGCCCACGCCGCAGAAAAAAACCTGGACGGCAGCCGGCTGGCCGTCGGCGGCGACAGCGCCGGTGGCACCCTGGCCGCGATGTGTGCGGTGTTGGCCCGTGACGCCGGCCTGCCGCTGGCCCTGCAACTGCTTTTTTACCCCGGCTGCAGCGCGCACCAGGACACAGAGTCGCACCGCAAATTTGCACGTGGCTTTGTGCTGGAAGAGCGCGAAATCAACTGGTTTTTCAGCTGCTATGTGCGTGCCCCTGCGGACCGCGAGAACTGGCGTTTTGCGCCGCTGAACACACCCGACGTGGACGGCGTGGCACCAGCCTGGGTAGGTCTGGCCGAGTGTGACCCTCTGGTCGATGAAGGCGTGATGTACGCTGACAAGCTGCGCGCGGCGGGTGTGGCGGTCGACCTGGAGATTTACCGCGGCGTCACCCACGAGTTCATCAAGATGGGCCGCATCATTCCCGAGGCGCGGCAGGCCCACCAGGATGCCGCCCGCGCCCTGCAACAAGCCTTTACACAAGAAACTGACTTATGAAACGACAGGACTTCCGGTTTTTCCACCGTCTGCGCGTGCGCTGGGCCGAGGTGGACATGCAGAAAATCGTCTTCAACGCGCACTACCTGATGTACTTCGACACCGCTGTCACCGACTACTGGCGTGCGCTGGCCCTGCCTTATGAGGAGGCCATGCATCAATTGGGCGGCGACCTGTACGTCAAGAAAGCCTCGATTGAGTTCCATGCTTCGGCGCGCCATGACGACCAGCTCGACGTCGCCATGAAGTGCTCGCGCATCGGCAACTCGTCCATGGTGTTCACCGGCGCGATCTTCCGCGGTGACCAGTTGCTGATCACCAGCGAGCTGATCTACGTGTTTGCCGACCCGGTGACGCAAACCTCGCGGCCGGTGCCCGAGGGCCTGCGCCGCATCCTGACCGGTTTTGAAGCCGGCGAGCCCATGGTGACAGTCAAGCTCGGCTCCTGGGCCGAGCTGGGCACCCATGCAGCGGCCATTCGCACGGCCGTGTTTGTCGAGGAGCAGAGTATTCCGATGGACATGGAGTGGGATGAAGCAGATGCGACTGCCGTGCACGCCGTGGCCTACAACGGCCTGGGGCAGGCGATTGGCACCGGCCGCCTGCTGCTGCATGCAGCAGGCAGCGGAAAAATCGGCCGCATGGCCGTCAGCCGGGTGCTGCGGGGTTCCAGCCTGGGGCGCGAACTGCTGAAGGCCTTGATGACAGCCGCCCGCGAACGCGGCGACACCGAGGTGCTGCTGCACGCCCAGCGCAGCGCGGAAGGTTTCTACAGCCGCCTGGGTTTCCAGCCGCGCGGTGAACCTTTCGATGAGGTGGACATCCCGCACATCGAAATGATCAAGATTCTCTGAAACTTCAGCTTCGCCGCCAGGCCAGCTCACAGCGCTGGCGGCCTGCCTGCGCAGGCGTGCCCTCAGCCTCGCGGGAATGGGTGGTTTCCTCGACGAGCAAGTCCCAGCTCAATCCCGAACCGGCACTTTCACCGGCCCGGGCCACCAGCAGGGTGCTGCTGCGCGTGCCATAGCCATGTTCGGGAAAATCAACAAACACACTGGACAGCGCTCGTTCCAGCGGCAGCGGCACGCCGGTGCGCGGCAAATGCAGGTCGCTGGCGCGCTGCCTGTCCTGCAGCGCAGCCCAGAGGCTGGCCTGGAGCTCTTTCTCGCTAGATGACGCCAGCGCGTTCTGCATAGCTTGTTTCAGCGTGACGGTTTTGGGCCAGGGCGTGTCCATCGCGCCGTTCGACAGGCCATAGAGGCCCGGGCCCAGTTCCCTGGCCTGCCAGTCCAGCCCCGGCTGGTTGCTGAGCCAGTGCCAGGAAGATGATTGGAAGTCACCGAGCACCAGATTGAAGGCGCCATAAGCCGTGGGGTCGGTGCCGGCGACGAACTGGCTGGCATCCATGTCGCCTTCAAGCCAGCGCAGGACCAGTTCGCCGCGCGACCTTTCGCCGGTGACCCGCTCCGCCTCGCGCACATTGGTGAGCATGGCCAGGCGGCCGCCGGGGGTCAGGCCCAGCCAGGTGCCGCCGGCGCGCAGGTCGCGCCCGGAAATCACTTCGGTGCCGCCGTCCGTGCACCAGCGCGCGAGCGGCAGCGTGGGCCGGTCCAGAAACTCGTCGCGGTTGGCGGCAATCACCAGTGGCCAGCGTTCTGAGGCGCCGATGGCAAAGGAGATCAGGCACACGGACCAGAATCCTTAGTCAGATATCTTCAAGTAAAGGGTAAGGCAGCGGCAGCAGGGCCAGTGCAGGGCCGTCGGCGCTTCCCAGGGTCAAGCGCCCGGCATCAGCGTCCGCCGCTGCAGAGGTCTGCATGGACACGATCACGTCAAAACCCTCAGTGGGGTGGGGCGCGCAGGCGGCAACCAGCCCGCAAGGCTGTTCCGCGTCCGAGGCATGGAAAACTTCCTGACCGGTATGCGCCGCGCCTTCGGTGTGTGCCACATAGGCCCGGCGTTTGAGCGTGCCGCGAAACTGGCTGCGTGCCACGATTTCCTGGCCCGGGTAGCAGCCCTTCTTGAAGTTCACGCCACCGACCGACTCGTAGTTGAGCATCTGCGGGACAAAGGCTTCAAAAATAGGCTGGGTGATCATGGCAATGCCGGATTGCACCTCGAGCCAGTGCCAGCGCTCCAATGGCATGGCCGCGCCCGCAGGCGGTGGGGTGCCGGCGGGGGCGCACCAGAGTGCACGCGGCTGGCCGGCGCCGGGGTATAAAAACACCAGATTTACAGCATCAAAGTCGGCTTTTTCCCATACCGGGCAGGCGCCACCAGCTATTGAATAAATAGCATCTCCGGCCAGGCCCCAGAGGGCGTAGTCGGCGGTGGCATCGCTCAGTTTGGCCTTGGCGCGCAGCACAAACATGGACAGGCGTTTCAGCGTGGCGGCCAGGATGTCGCGGCTGCAGACCAGCAGGATTTCTTCGTGGCTGCGCTTGAAGACGATGAAACTGGCCTGCATGCGGCCCTTGGCATTGCAGAACGCAGCCAGGCGCGCTTCGGACAGGCCCAGTAGCGCGACGTCCTGCGTCAGCTGGCCCTGGAGGAATTTGGCGGCTTCCTCGCCGGCCACACGAATCACGCCCAGATGCGCCAGTTCGGCGGCGCCGGAGGGCAGGCTGTTCATGGGCAGGGTGGCAAGAGGGGATTCGGAAGGGGAGGTCAACATGGGCTGAATTATCATAGACCCATCGTTTTCCGGAAGGTAACAGGGTTGTGCGTCGTTTCTTCATGAGTTTTCTGGTGCTGGTATTTCTTGCCGGCCTGCTGGGCTTCGGTGCCGCGGGCTGGTGGCTGTACGAGCCCCTGCGCCTGCAGCCGCAGCCCGGCAGCCAGGCGGTGGACCTGGAGATCGAGCCCGGCACGCCGGCCCAGCGCGTAGCCGAAGTCGTGGCGGCCAGCGGCGTCAAGGTGGAGCCCGTACTGCTTTATGCCTGGTTTCGCGTGTCGGGCCAGGCGCGCCAAATCAAGGCCGGCAGCTACGAGATCACGCCCGGCACCACGCCCCGTTCTCTCTTGAGCATGCTGGTGCGAGGCGAAGAAAGCCTGAAAAGTGTCACGCTGGTCGAAGGCTGGACATTCCGCCAGGTGCGTGCCGCCCTGCTGAAAGCCGAGGCGCTCAAACCGGACAGCGCGGGCCTGAACGCCGAAGCCATCATGGCGCAGCTGGGCAAGCCGGGGGTTCATCCCGAAGGCCGCTTTTTCCCCGATACCTACACCTATGCCAAAGGCTCGAGCGACCTGGCGGTGCTCAAGCGCGCGGCCCGCGCGATGGACAAGCGCCTGGAAGCGGCCTGGGCCCTGCGCCAGCCGGACACGCCGCTCAAGACCCCCGACGAAGCGCTGGTGCTGGCCAGCATTGTCGAAAAGGAAACAGGCAAGCCCTCCGACCGTGCCGAAATCGGCGCGGTATTCAGCAACCGGCTGCGCATCGGCATGATGCTGCAGACCGACCCCACCGTGATCTACGGCATGGGCGAGCAGTTTGACGGCAACCTGCGCCGGCGCGACCTGCTGGCCGACACGCCGTACAACACCTACACGCGTGGCGGGCTGCCGCCCACGCCGATTGCCATGCCCGGCAAGGCAGCGCTGCTGGCCGCCGTGCAGCCGGCAACGACCAAATCCCTGTATTTTGTGTCGCGCGGCGACGGCACCAGCCAGTTCAGCAGCAACCTGGACGAGCACAATAGGGCGGTCAACAAGTACCAGCGTAACCAGTGAAGTCCGGTTTATTCATCAGCTTCGAAGGCATAGACGGCGCGGGCAAGTCGACGCACATCACTGCGCTGGCCGAGGCTTTCAAGGCGCAGGGCAGGGCCGTGACGCTGAGCCGTGAGCCCGGCGGAACGCTGCTGGCAGAGAAACTGCGGGCCATGATCCTCAATGACGTGATGGATCCGCTGACCGAAGCCCTGCTGATTTTTGCGGCCCGGCGCGACCACCTGACCACCGTGATTGCCCCGGCGCTGGCACGCGGCGATGTGGTCCTGTGTGACCGCTTCACCGATGCAACCTTTGCCTACCAGGGAGGAGGGCGTGGATTCGACCTCGACGTGCTATCAAAACTGGAGCTGTGGGCCCAGGACGCACAAGGGCTGGGGCGCAATTTTGTTCATGAACTCGGCAGGAAAGGCGCGGCGCCGGCGATTGTCCAGCCCGACCTGACGGTCTGGTTCGACTTGCCGCCTGAAGAAGCCGCCCTGCGCCTTGCCGGCGCCCGCGTGCCGGACAAGTTCGAAGCCCAGCCGGTGGAGTTTTTCCGCCGCGTGGCCCAGGGTTACGCGGACCGCCTGGCCGCCGATCCGCTGCGTTTTGCCCGCATCGATGCCCACCGGCCGCGCGAAGCCGTCTGGTCCTCGGTGCATGCGGTGTTCCAGGCCCGGGGCTGGCTGGCATGAGCGCCGAATCGGAAATCGCCAGCGCCGTGCCGCTGGCACCTTGGCTGCAGACGCAGCTGCGCAGCCTGCTGGCCCAGCGCGGCCATGCCTGGCTGCTCAGCGGTCCGTCCGGCCTGGGCCAGTTCGACCTGGCGCTGGCATTGGCGCGGGCCTGGCTGTGCGAAAACCCGTCAGCCGACGGCGCCTGCGGCGTGTGCGGCAGCTGCCACGCGGTGGCGGTGCATACCCACGCCGACCTGTGCGCGCTGATGCCCGAAACCCTGTCGCTGGCCCTCGGCTGGCCGCTCGACGAAAAAACCCAGGACGAACTGGACAGCAAGAAACGCAAACCCAGCAAGGAAATCAAGGTTGATGCGGCGCGCGAGGCCGTCAGTTTCACGCAGTTCACGCGTTCACGCGGCAGCACCAAGGTGGTGTTGGTCTATCCGGCCGAACGCATGAACGCGATCACCGCCAACACCCTGCTGAAAACGCTGGAAGAACCGCCCGGGGCGGTCAAGTTCATCCTTGCCACCGAGGCCGCGCACCAACTGCTGCCCACCATCCGCAGCCGTTGCCAGGGCCACACCATGCATTGGCCGGCCTTTGACGAAGCCCTGGCCTGGCTGGCCGAACAGGCCGGGCCGGAAGGCAAGGGCAACAAGTTGCCGGCCGCGGCCGACCTGCACACCCTGCTGGCTGCCGCCGGCGGCCGGCCAGCCGATGCGCTCGAACGGGCGCAAGCCGGCGCCAGCAGCGCCGTCGCCCAGCATTGGCAGGCCCTGCCCAAAGCCATGGCCCGGGGCGAGGTGGGGGCGCTCAGCGACTTTGGGCCGGCCCAGGCTGTGGACGCCCTGCAAAAGCTTTGCCACGACATGCTGGCCACCCGGGCCGGTGCCGAGCCGCGCTTTTTCCGCAGCACAGACCTGCCGGCGCAGCCTGCCGGCAAGCCCGGCCCCGGTTTTGCCGCGCTCGGCGCCTGGGCCAAGGAACTCGCAGCCACGGCGCGCACGGTGGAACATCCCTACAACCCGGGCCTGATGCTCGAATCGCTGGTCAGCCGGGCGCAACTGGCGCTCAATTCCAACAGTTCAAGATAAGCGCCCGTTCTTGCTGACAGCCTGGCGGTCAAACCGATAAACTACAACCATGAGTACAACGCCTCCCGCCGGCGCTGCCGGTGCCACCGCCAGTTCCAGCGCCGCCCGCCCCAGCGTCATCCAGCTGGCGATCCGGGAAAAAGCAGCTCTGTACGCTGCCTATATTCCGCTGTTTGCCGAAGGCGGCGTTTTCATCCCCTCGGCGCGCGACTACAAGCTGGGCGACGATGTGTACGTGCTGCTCACGCTGCCCGAAGACACGCAGCGCTACCCGGTGGCCGGCAAGGTGGCCTGGGTCACCCCGGCACGCGCCTCCGGCAACCGCACCCAGGGCGTGGGCGTGCGTTTTCCTAACGACGAAAAGTCCCGCCTGCTGAAGATCAAGATCGAGGAAATCCTCGGTGCACACCTGGCTTCCGACCGTCCGACGCAGACGATCTAGCCCTTCCGGCCCTGCCGGAACTACTCTTGTTTTGATAGCTGCCTGTGCCCATCTGGTATGGGCTTGCAGCCATTTTTGATACTGAATTGAGCTTTCCGATGTTTACCGATTCCCATTGCCACCTGAGTTTTCCCGAGCTCCAGGCCCAGTTGCCGCAGATCCGGGAGGCCATGGCGCAGGCCCAGGTGGACCGCGCCCTGTGCATCTGCACCACGCTCGAAGAGTTCGCCGACGTTCACGCGCTGGCCACCACCTACGACAACTTCTGGTGCAGCGTCGGCGTGCACCCCGACAACGAAGGCGTGACCGAGCCCAGCCTGGACGACCTGGTGCAGCGCGCCGCCTTGCCCAAAGTGGTCGCCATCGGCGAAACCGGGCTGGACTACTACCGCCTGGGCGAACGCAGCATCGCCGACATGGAATGGCAGCGCGAGCGCTTCCGGACACACATCCGGGCTGCCCGCCAGACCGGCAAGCCGCTGGTCATCCACACCCGCAGCGCTTCCGCCGACACCCTGGCCATCCTGAAGGAAGAGGGCGAAACAGCAGACAACGCAGGCCGGGCAGGGGGCGTCTTCCACTGTTTTACCGAAACGGCCGAAGTGGCCAGGGCCGCGCTGGACCTGGGCTTTTACATCTCGTTTTCGGGCATTTTGACCTTCAAGAACGCTACCGACCTGCGCGAGGTTGCCCGTTTTGTGCCGCTGGACCGCACCTTGATCGAAACCGACAGCCCCTACCTGGCCCCCATGCCTTACCGCGGCAAAACCAACAATCCGTCCTATGTGCCCTATGTGGCCAAACAGGTGGCCGAGATCCGGCAGGTGCCGGTTGACACCATCGCCGAGGCCACCAGCCGCAACTTCGAACGGCTTTTTTCAGGGGTCATGGCATGAAAAAATACCTCATAAATTACTTTAAAAAAACCGTATATCTATTTGTTTTATCAGGATTTATTTCTGTCAATGCTGGATCTTACGAAGACTTTTTCATCGCCATCAAGCAGGACGATGCAGCCAGCCTCCAGCAACTGCTGAGGCGCGGCTTCGACGCCAATACCATCGACCCCAAAGGCCAGCATGGCCTCTATCTGGCCCTGCAGGAGCCTTCGCTCAAGGCTGCCAAGGCCTTGCTGGACTGGCCGAAAACCAACGTCAATGCGCTCAATGCCCAGGACGAAAGCGCGCTGATGATGGCGGCGATCAAGGGCGAGCTCGAAATGGCCGCCGCCTTGATCAAAAGGGACGCTGACGTCAACAAGACCGGCTGGACACCGCTGCATTACGCCGCCACCAAGGGCCATCTGGCGATCATGAGCCTGTTGCTGGACAACCATGCCTACATCGACGCCGAATCACCGAACGGCAGCACGCCGCTGATGATGGCCGCGCAGTACGGCACGGCACCGGCCGTCAAACTGTTGCTGGATGCCGGCGCCGATCCCTTGCTGAAAAACCAGCAAGGCCTGACCGCCATCGACTTCGCCCAGCGCGTCAGCCGCACCGAAGCCATAGAACTCATCAGCGCAGCGGTCCGCAAGCGGCAAGCCACGGGCAAGTGGTGAACCTGAAAAGGAATTGAACGACTCGGGGATTGGGCCCAGCAGCCCCGGTCGGATTCAAGGCCTGGCGCGGCTTGGCGCGATTTCTGCCATTTCCGTTTATTCTTTTTATATTCCACGATGTATATTATGTTAAATGAAAAATTAAAGCGATGAAGTCGCGTTTGGACAAAACAGACAAATATGTAGAAAATAGATAAAACTCTATGGAGCTACGTATGCAGCAGTTCTCTTCTACCGATGCCAAACAACGCTTTGGTCAGTTGCTAAAGGCATCAGCTTCAGCACCTGTAGCCATCGAAAAGCACGGAAAAGTTCAGGCCTACCTTGCTTCACCTGAGTTTTTTGAACGCGCGCAAAAAAACGATCCGGACAATTCAGCCCGCAAGCTTGCTAGAGCGAACCAAGCTTTGATTGAAAAAGACCGCCTCATCAGACACCAGCGCATAGCGTTTGACCTAGCCACGTCAACGCCAGACAAGCGCGAGCTCCTGATCAAAACCGCGCTTGCCGTGGTCGAACGCTGGCGTGTTGAGCGCCTTTGCAGCGTGGACTACATCCAAAAATGGGAGCACATCCTGAAGATGCCGCATCAGAAGATGGCGGCGACGATGGTTTCTGACATCGACGGTTGGGGGACGTCCCTGCGTCAGAACTCTCCATGGATCGGAGTGCACGCATGAATCTGGACGCCCTTTTCGCGTTGTTTAAGGAGGCCCGGGTGCTGTCCGGGCACACTGATTTCGTGGTCATCGGCAGTCTTTCCATCCTGGGCCTTGAACAGAGCTTCGAAATTCCAGACGCCATGACGATGTCAAATGACGTTGACTGCTATACCAAAGCCGACCCGGGTCGCATATTCGACGTCGTGAGTGCCTTGGGAGAAAATTCGCCGTACCACAAGAAATCAGGCCTCTTCCTCGATGCTGTCTCACCCGAATTACCAAGTTTGCCGGACGGCTGGCGGGAGCGCTTGATCAAGGTCGAACGCGACGGCTTGAGGGCCTGGTTTCTTGACCCCAATGATGCCGCCCTCTCCAAATACGCTCGCGGTGAGCCCCGCGATCGAAGGTGGATTCAGGCGGGCGTTCTCGCAGGCGTCGTGTCGATGCCAATCGTCAAAGCTCGCATCGGCAGCACGAACTTTTACGACCGCGAAGAAGAACAAAGGGCCCGCGCCCTGGTGGAAGAAGATCGCGCCTGGTTTGAATTTGTCAAAGACTCACGAGCGCAAGTGCCACCAGCGGACTCTCTCTCAAGCAATATCTGACTCCAACGTTGGCGTTAAATGGCGGTGAACATTGGTCATTGGTTGATCTACGGGAAAACATCCCCTTCCAGGAGGATTGCATCCTGTTGCGCCTAGATTCCCATCTTACCTACCTTCAAAGAGCTTCTTCTTCCCAACGCCGGAAAGCAAAAATCGTGACGTGACGGAACTGCAATAACCAGACCCCAAATCCACCGGCTTTTCGAAACTCCACGCGCCCAGCAATGAACGAATCTTTCAATCAACGCGTTAATCCATTTGTCGATTTTCCAGACTCTATCAAACGGAAGTATCTGGCCGAGGCCGGGCTGAATCTTTACTCGCGAGGACCCGTCCAATTCCGTCCTTCTGACATTTATCGCTTTGGCTCGCATCCGAGCTTTCGTTCAATGCTTGAGGGAACGAATGTCTACCTGATTTGCCGGCGCAGAAGGATTTCTATTGACCACCTTTCCATCGAAGTTAAAGGCGGTGAAATCTACGGTAAGTTCATGGCCCATGGTGACAACTACCGTGAATGGGAAACAGGACCCTTCACTCTCGGCCCAGTAATGCATGACGCTGACGGAAAACCAATAGGCTTCGCAGGAGCGCGCCCCGCCGATCCCTTCGGTCATGCGTTGGAAGTGGTAGATCAGTTGGATCGGTATACCTTTATTCCTAGCTGTGCCTTAATCGCGCGTAGCAAACACAGTCTGGGCGACAGGACACGACTGGAAGTGCTTTACGTTGGGCAGACCTGGGGCAAGCAAGGCAACCGCCTGTCAGTGGACCGGTTGAGTCGCCATACCACTCTTCAACGTATTCTGGCGGATGCATCAGACGAATCCGCTCAAGATGAAATCTTGCTTCTGGGATTTCAGTACGGCGATTCGAAAAGAATGCTCTCGTCCGCAGGTAGCCTTTGGGTCGAGCCATCTGCATGTTCGGACGAAGAGCAGGCCCATTTTATACGAGCGAGCGAGCAGACGTTTTGTCGAAAGGATCGGATCTTGCTCGCGGAGGCAGCGCTGATCAACCACTTCAAGCCGCGCTACAACATCAAACACCGCGACTCATTCAGCAGAAGCAGCCGCAAACTCAAGACACTTCAGTCCTTGCTTAAGGCGGATTTCTCAGCACTCATTGTGGAGGCTAATACATCCAATGTGGGTGCTAAGCTCTGGTCAAAGCACGCGCCTTGCGGTTCAATGTCGGATTACCTCACGCCTCAGAAGATAGAAGAAATGCGCGCCAATGTGCTCACGCAGCAAAGCGAATTCAGTCGGGCTCAATTCGATGAATGGATCAACGACAACACCCATGCCCACATCGCGAGGTTCGCTTTATATGCTCCTGAGGAACGGGAAACTTTCTTGTACGGGCTACCCTGGTCATCGTGAATCACGACTCCTAGAATAAGTTCCTTAATAACATAACCCTCGCGAACGCAACTCTACCGCTAGCTTTGATTAATATTAACGAGTCGCATGGTCAGGCCCCTATTTCTTGTATTCAAACTTTAAATTCCTCTTCCGTAGCCTATGACTACCCGACTTACTATCGATCCTGACACACCAAAAACCGAGGCTATAGCAGTCTGGCTGTGGCCGCCCTCCTAGAAGGCGTCAGCTATGTTTTGTTGCGGTGGTCTTTGTTGGTGAACTCCTTGTCAGCGTAGCGCTTCAGATCGCTGTCGTGTGTGGGTTTTGCTCACGTTGGCTTTGTGGCCGCGTGGCGTGGCATCTGGATAGAGGCCCTCCAGACCTGCGTGCTTTTGCATGTGTGTAATGAAATCATCATCGCCTGTCTTCCATGGTTTCCCGGCATGAGAAGCACTGCGCGAAACTGCTCCAGCAACAGGCACCGCCCGACTAAGCCTTTGCTCAATCCTTCGCCAGCACACGCTGCAAGGTTTCCAGCAATTCAGCATTGGACGTCTGCGCCTTCACAAGCACGGCGGCGGCTCGCATGCCCTGCTCCCGCTCTACCTCGCCGGCCGTGAAAACCACCACGGGCGGTGGTGGTTTGAGTGCCGCAATATCTGCCAGCAAGTCCCAGCCGGAGCCTTCACGCAGGGTCAGATCCAGCAGGATCAGGTCAAAGCGCTGGTCACGCAGTTGTGTGCGCGCCTCCTGCAGTGTGGCGGCAAATTCAAAGGTGGCGAAATCCTGCGCGATGGTTGCGGTGATGCGCTGGATATCCAGGTCGTCTTCGATATGCAGGATTCTGGGCTTGCCCTCGGCTCTGGCAATCGCGCGCCTCAGGCCCAGTACCAGCAGGTTTTCGTTGATCGGTTTTTCCAGCCAGTCCGAAACTGTCAGGAACTGGTTGTTGAACTGGATCTGCCCCTCGGCGGCATCGGCCGAAACCACCACAATAGGCAGGTTGCGCGTGCGTTCCTGGCTGCGCAAGCTGCGGATCAGCGTGATGCCGTCCCGGTCGGGAAGCCTCAGATCCACCGTCATCGCGGCATAGGAGGTCTGTGCCAGGTGTTCCAGCGCCTGCGCAGCAGAATACGCCATGTCGGCATCGAAACCGCCTTTGTCCAGCATCATGGTGATCAGGCGCGCAATGTCCTGGTCGTCCTCGCAAATCAGGATACGAGCCCGGACAGTCCCCGGGTTTACATGGGGGGCAGCCGCCAGCACGGGCAGTTTTTTCCACTCCGGCACCTGGAAGTAAAAGGTGCTGCCTGCGCCGGCTTCGGTTTCAAAACCTATGCTGCCGCCCATGCGTTCGATGATCGCGCGCGAAATGTTCAGCCCCAGGCCGGTACCGCTCTTCACGCGTACATCGGACGAGTCGGCCTGGGAAAACTTCTGGAAGATGCGGTCGCGAAACTCTTCCGGAATGCCCGGCCCGCGGTCACGCACTTCCACTCGGAGGTCCAGCCCCGCCTGCAAAACGTGGACCTCCACCACCCCGCCGACTGGTGAGAACTTGATCGCGTTGGACAGCAGGTTGGTCATGACCTGGGTCAGGCGGTCAGTGTCAACGCGAATCCACAAGTCTCCGTCAGGAAAATACAGCTTCAGGCTGACGTTCTGCACCATGCCAAGACCTTCGTTCGCCGCCAGCACCTGCATCAGGAGGGGTTTGAATTCGACCACCTGCAGGTCCAGGCGCATCTTGCCGGACTCGATTTTTTCGATGTCCAGGATGTCGTTGATCAACCGTATCAGGCGCTCGCAGTTGCTTCTGGCAATGCCCACCAGAGTTTTGACCGCTTCCGGCAACTCGCCTGCCACACCGCCCGAGATCAGCCCCAGCGAACCGCGAATGGACGTGAGCGGTGTGCGCAGCTCATGGCTGACCGTGGAGACGAACTCGCCTTTCATGCGGGCGATGCGTTTAAGTTCGGTGACATCTGTGCCCAGGGCATAAAAGCCGATGACCTGGCCTTCTTCGGCACCGTCGCCATAGCGGGGGAAGTAGTTGACGATGAAGTCCCGGAAGTCCCCATTCGGGGTTTTCCGGTGGCGCTCGAAAGTCACCGGGTAGCCCGACAGGACCTCCTCGATCCAGGGTCGTGCAAGCTCGTAACCTTCTTCGCCCAGCACCTCCTGCATCGTCCTCCCGTCGATCTCCTCACGCGACAAACCCAGGCCCTCTGCATAGGCGCGGTTGTGAAAGCGGAAACGCTGGTTGGCATCCACGTAGGAAATGATTGCCGGCAAGGTGTCGGTGATGTCGCGCAATTGCGCTTCGCTGACACGCAGGGCTTCGGTGACCCGGCGTATTTCGGTGTTATCACGGCCGGTCCCGTGGTAGCCGGTAAAGCGCCCGGATGCGTCGAAAATCGGTGCCCCGCTGATGCTTATGTAACGCACCCTTCCCTTGCGATCACGCTGGGGGATTTCAACGTCGCGGAAAGGCTCGTGACGTTCGAGCCGGGCCCGGTAAGCCGCCCAGATACTGCCGTCCATGCCGACATGGTTCAGTTCCCAGGGAGTCTTGCCGATCGCCGAGCGGGAAATGGCAGTCATATGGGGCGCCTCGCCTGACACCTGAACAAAGCGGAAGTTTTCATCCTGCTGCCAGAACCAGTCGGAAGACAACTCGGTGAGCGCACGGAAGCGCTCTTCGCTTTCGCGCAATACCTGTTCGGTCAACTTGCGCTCGGTGATGTCCTGGACCTGCACGATGAAGTGCAGCGGCTGGCGGTCAGCATCACGCACCAGGGAACAACTGAGATAACCCCAGACAGTGCTGCCGGAACGATGGATATACCGCTTTTCCCACTGGTAAGTTTCGATTTCACCAGCAAGCGCCCTCGCCCGCTGCACCAGGTCCCACTCGATGTCGTCGGGGTGGGTAATATCGTGGATCGTGCGCGACATCATTTCTGCTTCAGAGTAGCCCAACATCTGGCAGAAGGCACTGTTGACCCGGAGCCTCCGTGAATCGACAGCAATCAGTGCCATGCCGATGGCGGCATGCTCGAAGGCGTTGCTGAACTGCTGGTCGCGGATCGGGAAAGCGTCGTTGTCGCTGCTGATAGGCACCCGGGTGGCGCCACTCTCGAACAAATAGCGGGACCGCGGAGCCTGCGCCAGGGCAATGCGCGAGTCATCAGGCGTGTCAACATCCGGCGCAGCAATTTTGTGCTCGCTACCGACGGTGAAATAAAAGGTACTCCCCTCGCCCAGCGTTGAGGTTGCCCAGATCCTGCCTCCGTGGCGCGTGATGATGCGCTTGACCGTTGCCAGGCCTATACCGCTACCCGCAAATTCATCGGGCGAATGCAGGCGCTGGAAGGTGCCAAAAAGCTTGTCCGCATAGGCCATGTCAAAGCCCGCGCCGTTGTCCCTGACAAAATAAACGACCTGCTCGCCGGCACCGCTTTCCTTGCCAACTGAAATCTCGGTCAGGGATTTTCTTGAACTGAATTTCCAGGCATTGGCAATCAGGTTCTCCAGCACCTGGCGCAGCAGCGAGCTGTCGGCGCGTACGGTCATGCCGGGTTCGACCGTTGCCTTCACCAAACGCGAAGAATCGCTCTCAACCCAGTGCCGGATGATTTTTTCAGCCTCTTCGCTGAGGTCCAGCAGTTCCCAGTTAAGGCTGGTGCGCGACAACTGGGCCAGGGACAGCAGGCCGTCGGTGAGCTCGCCCATGCGCTGCACACCGCTGCGTATCCGCGTCAGGTAATGATTGGTGCGCTCGCCGGAGTTGGGAGGTATTGCTTTTTGCAGCAGTGCCGAGTAACCATCAATGGCGCTCAGCGGGGAACGTAAATCGTGTGCCACGGAGTATGAGAATGCTTCGAGCTCCCTGTTGGCCGCCTCCAGCTGGATCGTCCTGCGCAGCACCCTGTTTTCCAGGTCCACGTTGAGCCGGACAATCTCCATTTCATCGCGTTTTCGCTTGCTGATGTCGGTGATGGTGGTGACAAAGCCGGACGGCGTTCCGGGGGTTCCTTCGAACAGGGGCTGAAGGTTCAGCAACACCCAGAGGGTGCTGTCGTCGGGCTTGCGATAACAGATCACCACGTTCGACTGCGGCTTGCCGGTACGTATGGCAATCGTGCTGGGACGCTCATCATCAGGCAGGAGCGAGCCATCTTCACGCAGCATCTGCCATCCCGAATCGACAGTGACCGCCCCTTTCATCTGGGCCAGTGTGCGCCCGAGGATACGTTCAGCGCTTGCATTGCAATCGACTATTTTTCCATCGGCATCGCGTAGCAGAACGCCTTCTGCCAACACCGCGATAACGGTGCGAAAACGCGTTTCGCTGACCCGTAGTCCCCTCTCCGCCAGCTTGCGTGCCGTGATGTCAGTGCCTACGCCACGGTAGCCGGTGAACTTGCCGCTGGTGTCAAAAACGGGTTCTCCACTGATGCTTAAAACCCGCCGGCCGTCGTCGTCCTCTCGTTCATACTCGAAATCACGGAAGGTTTCATGCCTCTCGAGCTGCGCGCGATGCGCAGCCCAAACGGCCTGGTCACCGGGCGTGCGACCGATTTCCCAGCGCGCCTTGCCCAGAAATTTGGCAATCGAGGCCTTGATCTCATCCGTCGTGCCGCCGGACAGCACGGTAAAGCGAAACTGGTCGTCCACTTCCCAGTACCAATCCGAAGAGAGCTGGGTCAGGCTGCGAAAGCGTTCCTGGCTGCTTCGCAGGTCGGCCTCGGTGGCCAGGCGCTCGGTGATGTCTTCGGCTGTGATCAGGATATGTGTCACCACGCCCCTGGCGTTTTTCAGCGGCACCTTGCGCAAGTGGACATGAACGGGGCCGCGGTGGGCGGTCGCCACCGTGCGATCGGGATAGTCCCGCGGCTCGCCGCTGTTGATCACCTCCAGGTCGGCCGCATGCATGCGGTCCGCGTCGGCCTTAGGCCAGAGGTCGTAAACCGTGCGGCCTATCGTTTCCTCGCGTTTCAGGCCATAAAGCGCCTGCGACGCCTGGTTCCACATCGCCACCGGGTGTCCTTCCTGCGCCGACATCATGTGAAAGGCAAACGGGATGTTGTCGACCACGGTATCGAGAAAAACTGCAGTCTGCCGCTGTGCCTCTTCCGAGCGTTTGCGGTCGCTGATGTCGCGCGTTGTTCCGCGGTAGCCGGTGAACTGGCCTTGCTGGTCGAACAGGGGCATGCCGGTCACCGAAAAATAACGGGGCAGCTCGTCCGCCAGCGGGCGCATGTATTCGAAATCCCGGAAGGGCTGACGGGAATCCAGCACCGCACGGTGTTCTTCCCATGAGGTCCCGACCGGAATGACGCCCGGCAAGTCCCAGGGGCAATGCCCCATCGCGTCACTCGCAGCGATGGTGTCCGACAGGCCCGCGCCCTGGGCGGCGGCAATTTCGGTGAAACGGTAGTTGGCATCCTGCGCCCAGTACCAGTAACCCGAGATGGCCGCCAGGTTGCGCAGGTGCTGGACTTCAGTCCTGAGGGCATCCAGGGCAAGCTCTTGCCTGGACAATTCCAGCGCCTGGGCTGCCAGTCGCTCGTTGGCCTGAATCAGTTCCTCATCGCGGGTCACCCCCGAACCTCCCCGGCATGCGCCACAAACGGCTTGGGGTAACAGGCAGAGCGTAGCTGCAGCGAATCCGGCACACGCGAGGCCAACACGTCACTATTTCTGTGGTTCATGCCCAGGCGGTCCCTTTCCTCACTAGTTGCGGGCTGTACAGTTTCCGGTACAGCAAAAGCCGTTCAAAAGCGCGGTCTGCCTTAAGCAGTTTTCATTAGTATGAACCAAATCGCCGGGGCAACAGCGAAATCTCCTTCCCTCCTACTCCGATACCGGCACAAGGCTGAGGCCACCACAGGCCGGAAGTCCTTCCGCGCCTGCCGGGGCCTGATGTTTCTGCAACGTGCTTTGAACGTGCAGTTTCAATGAGCATTCAACCCTTATTTTCCAAGCGCTCTCGGGTCATAAAACCATTTCCTGACTTTGCTTGCCCTGAGCCCGGCGGCATCCGCATGCAGCGGATTGACCAGCACGTTGAATTCCTCGGGAACCACCACGGACGGTACCCGGGCCAGGGCAGACGTTTTGCCTGCGCACCAGCGGGTTCCCCAGTCAATGCTGACCTTGCCGGCCGGCAAGGCGTCCCACCCGACGTGCTCATCCTCGCCCATCGTGGTCGCCCGGGCCCACACATCATCCGGCACGTCGATGCGCACCAGGTAGCGGTTCAGCGGAAGCGACTTGCTGCCGTCGAGGTGCACGATGGTTTCCAGGCAAGCCATGGCAATGCTGGTGGCGGTGTAAAGCATGGGTGTGCCGACGGCATTCCAGCGTCCACCGGTGAGTTCTGCACCCTTGCCGCTCAGGTCATCCGCCACATAAGCCGGGGCGTCGACGGCAATCCGCCAAACCACCACCGCGCTCAAGCGTAGGCGCCCGACTGCATTTGCGCCAGCAACCTGGCCACGGCTTCACGGCCATCCGAGGTATCCAGCAGTTCCTCGGGCTTGCGGCCGCCCAGGGCTGGGGCAGGCTGCTCTATCCATTCGCTGAACCATCTGGCCGGCTTGAAGCCGGCCGGGCTCCCAGACTCGCTGACGATGGCCTCAACCTGCCCGATCAGCTTGGCCAGGCCAACCAGGCGTTCACTTTCGTCGGCGGACAGGTCGGTCTTGTTGGCCATCTTGCGGGTCACGGTTGCGCGTGACAGGCCCATGATCCGCACAAACCGGTCTTTCGACATGTCCATTTCTTTGGAAATCACACCCACCATGTTGGAAGGCGCGCCCTTCTTGACCAGCACCGCGCGTTCAATCGGCGGCATGAGGTACAGGTCAGCGTAGCCGGTATGGCTCTCCCGCGTCAGGTGCTCCCAGACAAACGCAGATTGCCGCGCACGTGCAGTCAGGGCAACCTTGGCAGCGCGAGATGCAGCGGCTTTGGGGGAAGAGCTTACAGTGGTCATTTTTCGAACCCATCTCAAATGAGCCTCCATATTAACTCATTTGAGCAAAATGGCAATCTCGAAGACTGTGCCGGGATCCGCTGCAGAGCTAGCGTCCTGGTCGTTATGGTATTTCTTTCCGCAGGAAATTCCGGCTTTTCCGTGGCGGGAATGGCTTGCCTCAGGAAGCTTGGTGGCGATGGAAGTTTGTGTCCTCATTTTGTTGTTCCGCAGGCAGGCAAACCATTGGCACGGCTAGTGCTGCCTTCAGACGTGAAACTCGGCAGCATGCCCTATCCCGTAGGCAGACTTTTAGGTCTACCGCGTAGCTTGGAATACTTTGTCCCAGGACGATAGTTGTGCCCATTCTTTTAATTATTCACTTGGCTACCCGCTCGTTTCTGAAACCATTTTGTTCCCTGCCAGCACCGGTAGCTGATGAACCCCAGAAACGCTGCGACCCCTGAGTGATATATCACGGTAATCCAGAATTTCACGGGTGCTTGATACATCGAAACCAGATCGTGACCAGACCTGGAAATGTCGTCTATCTGACCTTGCACCAAGCCGTAGGCAATCATCCACACGTAAAGACAAAAGAGAATGGCAACAGGGATCGCAGCTATGCGTGCAAGCCACTTTATTTGCAGGGCCTCTTTATCCCGCTTTTGCTGCACTTCGGCGGCATGTTCGTCTGTCCACTGTTGATGACGTTGAAGCATCGCCTTTGTTGCATCGAATGGTTCCTTGCCGTCAACCTTCGCAAATATCTCTCGCGTTAAACGTTCTTCCAGCTTGCTCGGGACACGCTTTCCGACCATAAAAGAACCTCCCAGATCATCTGAACTCGAGCTTACTTTATTCCAATCCCGGCACAGCTTCTTCCCTTCGCAAGTCAAAGTAGCAAAGGCAAAGAGCAATATCAGTGGCTGAAAGCAATCCACGTCCTGCCGGTCTTCACCCCTTTAACTTTCCCAAGCAACCCAAAGCTATGTAAGACAAAGGAGCAAACAGCCAATCACCGCTCCATCAACAGTCAAACTGTCACGATGCATCAACCACGCAAGAAATCCATTTTCCTCAGGGCTGCAGCCGGGCTGCTGGCCGCCACCATTTGTGCCGGTAGCGCCTTGGCTGCCCCGGCCGAATCAGGCGCCGCCGCGCTACAGACCAGGTACACCGCCCTCACCTCGCAGCTGGCAAGTAACGAATTCCAGCGGCCGCTGGTGATTGAGTCGTCTGAATCCGACAGTGCGGTCAATGGCAATGCTTATGCAGTCATCAACTACCCGTTTGCGGCGGTGAATGCGGCGTTCAAAAACCCCGGGAACTGGTGCGACATGCTAATGCTGCACCTGAACACCAAGTTCTGCCGCGCCCAGGGCGACAGCAGCCCGTCGGCGCTCGAGGTCAGCATCGGCAAGAAGAACAAGCAGGAGATCAAGGACGCGTACAAGCTGGCGTTTGATTTCAGGGTGGCGAGCGCCACGCCAGACTACATGGCAGTTCAGCTCAATGCGGACAAGGGCCCGCTGGGCACGCACAACTACCGCATCAACTTGCGGGTGGTCCCCCTTGCCGGCGGAAAAACCTTCATGCACCTGCAGTATTCCTATGGCTACGGGATGGCGGGGCGCATTGCCATGCAGGGCTACCTGGCCACGGTGGGCAGCGGAAAAACGGGGTTCACCCAGGTTGAAAACGGCGGACGGAAAACCCCTGTAGACGGCATGCGGGGGGCGGTGGAGCGCAACACCATGCGTTATTACCTGGCGATTGATGCCTACCTGGCTTCGCTGGCCGCGCCACCTGCCGAGCAGCTGGAAAAACGTCTGCACCACTGGTTCGAGGCGACCGAACGTTACCCGCGCCAGTTGCACGAGATCGACCGCACGGCTTACCTGACGATGAAACGCAGCGAACACCGGCGCCAGCAAGCGACGGAATAATTTCTAACGAACCAGGCGCGCACCGCGCTCGTTCTCGCGCGCACGCGCCGACAAAAAAGCCGCTGACCTGCAGCGGCTGATGCGAAACGGCGGGATTCGCCGGGCCGCTTTGGCGGCGTCCGCCCTTCCCTGTTTACTTGCGCAGTATCTGGCGGGCTGCCGCCATGTCGCGGTCATACACGGCCTTGGCTTCGCGCCGGCAGGCCGTGCGCTCGGCGGCAGCCATGCTGGCGCATTCTTCCAGGTAGAGCTTGTAGCCGCCGCCGGCCTCGTTGATGGCGGTGCGGTATCTCTGCTGGGGTGTGGCGTCTTCTACTGCACCACGTTCAAGCAGCCTCTCTTCCATGGCGACGGGCTGAGCCAGCACCGCCGAAGCGCTCACAAGCAGCAGGGCTGACACAAAAAAAGTGGAGAATTTTGTCGGCATGATGAAGTCCTTGGATGACAACCGTGTGCGCTGTCGGGCAGCGTGGTTCCGGCTCATCACACCGTAAGGCCGCCGCCTCGCGGAAGGTGTCGTCAGCCGGAGGCAGTGTATGTAGGAGGCCGTCCACACCGCGCCAAAACGACAAAGGCCAGCTTGGCCCTGGCGTTGTCGGCTGTGCGTGCGGCTCAGGGCCGCAGCGTCATCTGTCCGCGGATTTCACCGGCCGGGAACCTGGCGGTGTGGATGTTGGCGTACCACTTGCCGGCCATCAGGTCGGCGGCCTGCGCGGGTGTCAGGGTGGCCTGGCCGGACATCGGGCTGGTGATGGGGCCTGTGAATGGCAACGCAACACCTGCGTTGGCACCCACCACCGCCGGGCCGTGAAAGTGGCCGGCCGTTGCCGGCCCGCTGAGGCCGGAGTAGCTCAGTTGCCAGCGCAGCAGCCCGGTGTCCTTGTTGAGCACGGCATCGACCTGGCCGTTGGCGTTGGAGGCGGCAGGCGGCACTTCGTTGGCGCCGCGCATCTGCGTGGTGAAAGTCACCAGGTTGGACTGCGGCGCCGGCATGAGCTTGCAGCCAGCCAGCAGGACAAGGGCGGCAGTTACCGCCAGAGCGGCGCGAAGGGTGTAGCGGTCACGGGTCATCATGTTCGTCTCCAGTAGAAGGGAAAGGCTGAATGGTCATTCGATCTTAGACCCTGGCCTGCGCCGGCGTCTGGAGCGCTGCCCGACAGCAGCCAAGCAGCACCTGTGTACATGCCTTGCGCTGAAAACCAAGAACAAAATCGGCTCCCAGCCCTTTGTGGCCGGACGCAAGCAGCTATCAATAACATAGTGAACAAACGCCGGCGCAGGGTGGGCCGGCTGGCGCTGTCGTCCTACCGCAGCCTCCGGCAAGCACCGACACGGCGGCTCCAGCCCAAAAATAAACTCGAGTTCTGGACACCCCTGCACCGGAAGGTTTCACCATGGCAACAGGACCTCGCGTTTTATGGAAAGGCGCCATCAGCTTCGGGCTGGTGCACATTCCCGTGGCCCTCCATTCGGCCACCTCGGACAGCGGGCTGGATTTCGACTGGCTCGACAAGCGAACCATGGATCCGGTCGGCTACAAGCGCATCAACAAGAAAACCGGCAAAGAAATCACCAAGGAAAACATCGTCAAGGGTCTGGCCTACGACGACGACCAGTACGTCATCCTGAGCGACGAGGAGATCGCAGCAGCCTATCCCAAGACCACGCAGACCATAGAGATCGAAACCTTTGTGGACAACACGGAAATCCCGTTCGTCTACCTGGAGCGGCCGTACTACGTGGCACCGATCAACAAGGGGCAGAAGGTTTACGCCCTGCTGCGCGACACGCTGCTGAAAACCGGGCGCGTCGGCATTGCCCGCGTAGTGATCCAGACCAAGCAGCACTTGGCGGTGCTGGTGCCGGCCGGGCCGGGGCTGGTGCTCAACCTCATGCGCTGGGGCGCCGACATCCGCTCGTGGGAAGGCCTGAACCTGCCGGCCGAAGGCGCCAAGGCGACCGGACTGACGGAGAAGGAACTCGCCATGGCCAAGCAACTGGTGGACGACATGACGTCCAAATGGAAGCCCGAGAACTTCCGCGACTCCTTCAAGGACGAAATCATGGCACTGGTCGAGAAAAAGGTGAAAGCCGGCAAGACCGAAACCGTGCTGCAGCCGCAGGAGGAAGAACCGGGCCGCGGTGGCGCGCAGATCATCGACCTCACCGAACTGCTGCAGCGCAGCTTGCGCGGCAAGGGCGGCAGTGCCGCCAAGACCTCGGCCAAAACAAGGGCGCGCGCCAAACCGGCCGCCAAGGCTACAGGCAAAACAGCGGCCAGCAGGCGCCGCGCCGCCTGAAAAACCGCGAACGCTGTAGGAGCAGCATCACAGCGCTGTAGGTGCCGCGCTGACAAGCGGTCGGCGTGCAGGCGGGTGTCCATCTGGCGAGCCGCACCGTATCGTCAGTTGAAGTTCCACCCGCCGGGGCAGCGCCCCGGTTCCGGATGGCTTTCGCCCTTGTCTCCGGAGCACACACCATGAAGCGATTGTTGACTGCCCTGCCTCTCCTGTTTGTCTTGAGCCTGCTCGCTGGGTGCCCGCAATCGAAGGTACCGGACAAGCCGCCCCTGGTTCCCGAACCCAAGGCAAGCCTGAACCTGGAACGGCACACCCTTGAAATCTAGAACATCCCCGCCCGCCTTTTGGCTTCCCGGCCTGGTTTGCGCCAGCCTGGCAGCGCTGCTGGCCGGCTGTGGCTTGCAGGGACGGCAGGCTGAGTCGCCCCCGCAAACCGTGCAGCTCCACGGCCAGGCCTACCGGGTCGAGCAGATCACTGCCAGCACCTGGTCGGCACGGGCTGCCCGCAGCCTGCCGGAAGGTACGGAGAAAACAGCCAGCCTGGTCAAGGCGATTGAGAAAGCCTCGAGCTGCAGGGTGACCGACAGCAGCCTGGGTGCCCAGGGCACGGTGCTGAACGCCCAGGTGGACTGCGGCAGCAGGCTTAAAAACTAGACCAGAACACCTCCACGCCCATAGCGCACCTGAACTGTCAGCTATCCAATCGATAGCAGACACAGACCTTTGCAACTTTGTTTCGCGCTGCGTGCAACTTTACCCAGCATGCGGTACGCCGCTCGCAGCGCCGGAACACACTGTGGTCAACAACCCGGGAGACCTTCCATGACCTTTCACCGTCCTTTCAAAAAAATCCTGCTCACGACCCTGCTCACGGTTGCGGCCGCAGCGCCGGCCCTGGCGCAAATCAGCATCAACATCAATGTGGCGCCACCCCAGCCGCGTTACGAGGAAGTGCCTGTGCTCGCACCCGCCCAGGTCTGGGCACCGGGCTACTGGGCGTGGACTGGTGAGCGCCACGTCTGGGTACGCGGCCACGCCATCATGAAGCGCGATGGCTACCGCTGGGCGCCGGACCGCTGGGAACAGCAGGGCGATGGCTACCAGCGCCATGCCGGTTACTGGGTGCGCGATACCCAGTATGTGAAGGTCAAGGATAAAAAGGACAAAAAAGACAAGCATGACAAGCACGACAAGCACGATCGGCATGATGACGGCGGCCACGGCAAAGGTAAAGGCCATGACAAAGGCCACAGGCATTAAAACGCCGGCGCCAGCTGGTCCGGCACGTGTGCAAGCGCAAAAAAAGCTGGCAGATTGCCAGCTTTTTTCATGCCTGCGGCATCAGGAAGTGGCGTTCAGTGCATCGCGCATGGCCTTGACCTGGTCATGGTTGCGCTGTGCGCCGCGGGCCTGCCGGTCCACCAGGTTCTTGACGGCGGGCGGCAGGTTCTCCTTGAGCGCCTTGCGGTAACGGGCCACTGCCGCATCTTCACCGCGTTCGCACTCCTTGAGCATGGCCAGGTCGCTGTAGCCAGCCAGGGTACCGCGCACGGACACCCAGCCGCGGTGCATGGCGCCACTGACGGTGCCGCCTTCATCCGGCTTGCCACCGAGCTGGCGGATCTGCGTTGCAAGCTCTGCCGCGGCAGCGCGGCACTCGTCGGCGTGGCGCAGCAGCAGGGTTTTGATGTCCTGCGCTTTCACGTGTTCCGCGCAGGCGGCAAAGCCGTACTCGCCGTCACGGCAGGACTCCACCAGGTCGTTGAGCGTGTCGATCACGTCGTCGTTATCCGCAATCTGCCCTGCAATCGTGCTGGGCGACATCTGTTCATCAACCCGCATCCAGGCCGCACGGCTGGCAGCCTCGGCTTCGGGCCAGCTCAATGTGGAATTGTCCTTGCGGCTGTCCCAGTGAACGGACAAATCGGTTTGCGCGTCATCGAACGTGCCGGTGTAGTTGGTGCGCCCGTACAGGCCCAGCCGGTAGGCCGGCGCGTAGTCGTCGAAGCTGCGGCCGGTCTGGTAGTACGGCTCCCTGGTGTACTGCAGGCGCCAGTAGGCTTCTTCCGCGGTCGGGTTGATGGCTTCGGCCACGGCCTTGCCGCCCAGCCCGCCAGCGACGGCGCCAACTACCGCACCCGCTACGGCACCTGCAGGGCCGCCGAATGCGCCGGCGGCAGCACCTGCTGCTGCACCTCCCGCGGCAGCGCCCAGACCCGTGCCCACCGGATGCGCGCCCGGCGCGTCAGTGATGGGGTCGAGGTTCTGGTGTTGGTTTTGCTGCTGACCCTTCTCGTAATCGTCCAGTGCCATGGTGTTGCTCCTTCAATGATGATGGAATGAATGAGGACCGAATCGACACCCGGCTGGTACCAGGGCATCTCGCTGCACAGCGCAGTTTTTCGGTTCAGAAATCCATCGTGGCGCGGCACCCCGGGGCCTGTGGTCAGGCGAGGACAAACCGGGTTGTAGGAGAAGACGCCGTGCGCGGCTTCAGTCATCCAGCTCGGGGTAACGCCGGAAAATTCCGTCTTCGTTGAAGGGAATGCGCCGCTCGCTCGCCAGGTAGGCCGCCACACGCCGATGTTGTGCTACGCGGGCGTGCAAGCCGGCCACATGCGGCGCCCGTTTCAGTGCGCGCCGCGCCGCCTTAGGAAAGGCATACAGCAGCCCCTCGACCAGCTGGAACAGCGACAGGTCGGCATAACTCAGGCGCGCGCCCACCAGGTACGCCGGCCCCGACGGGTTGCGTGCGAGCACGCTTTCAAACCAGGCGAGGAATTTTGGAATGCGCTCCTCACGAAAAGCCTTCGCCCGCTTGGCTGCCTCTTTCTTCTGGTCTTCGTAATACAGGCCAGTCGCAATCGGGTGGTGAGTCTCGTGCACCTCCGCCACCACATCGGCAATGGTCAGCTGCAGCTGGTGTGTCCACAAACGCTTGGCTTCGCTTTTGCCGACCAGCCCCAGGCGCGGCCCGAGGTAGAGCAATATCGCCGCTGTCTGGCCGACGATGACCTTGCCATCGACCAGGAAAGGCGGCGCAAACGGTGGGTGCTGCACCCGCGGGCTCTCGAGGTAATGCATCATCGGCCTCTCGCCCTGCCCTTTGCTCTCGGGGCCGCGCGCCACATCAAGGTAGCTGGCGCCGGCAGCCTCCAGTGCCAGGCGCACGAATTCCCCGCGGCCCTGGATCGTCGGCCAGTAATGCAATTCATAAGGCATGGAATTCTCCTTTTGAAACAGCGGTTACCCGTCAGAATAACTGCCAGCCCTTTCAGGGAAAGCGCAGGTAGCTATGCTTTTTATAGCATATTCATGATGCAGCGCTGGCCGCCAGGCGCCAGAGCGAGGTCACTTCAGCCGCACGCGCGGCGTGCAGCGCATCGGCTGCATCGCCGGCCTTGGGATGCTGCGGCCGGGTATCCACGCGTGACAGCACCTTCAGGCCGGCGGCATCTATCCAGGCCATCAGTTCACTGCGCGGTCGCAGGCCCAGGTGTTCGGCCAGGTCCGACAGGATGAGCCAGCCTTCCCCGCCGGGCGCCAGATGTGCGGCCAGCCCTTGCAGGAAGCCGCGCAACATGCGGCTGTCCGGGTCATACACCGCGTGCTCGATCGGCGAGCTGGGCCGTGCCGGCACCCAGGGCGGGTTGCAGACCACAAGTGGTGCGCGCCCCGGCGGAAACAGGTCCACCTGCTGCAGCTCAATGCGTCCGGCCAACCCGAGCCGAACGAGGTTTTCACGCGCACAAACCAGCGCACGCGGGTCCTGGTCCGTCGCAAGCACCTGCTGCACGCCCCGCCGCGCGAGGATGGCCGCAAGCACGCCGGTGCCGGTGCCGATGTCAAAGGCCAGGCTGCCGGCGGCCAGGGCCGGCGGCAGCGGCGTGTCCGCCACCAGGGCCAGGTACTCGCCACGCACCGGGGCAAACACGCCGTAGTGCGGGTGAATGCGTTCACCGCCCAGCGCGGCCACCTCCACCCCTTTCTTGCGCCACTCGTGCGCGCCGATCAGGCCCAGCAGTTCACGCAGCGAGGTGACATAAGCGCCCTGCGCCGCATCGCCCGGGCCATAAGCTTCGCTGCAGGCCTGCGAAACATCCGGCGCCCGCCGCAGGGCGATGTGGTGCTTGCCGTCAAACTCCAGCACCAGCATGGCCAGCGTGCGTGCGCGCTGGGACTGGGCCTGGCGGTGCAGGTTGAAGGCGTCCAGCAGCGAGACGGTGGCCGCACCCGGCTTGGTTTTCTTTTCTTTTTTGGGTTTGTCGATGCGCCTGGCCAGAGCTTGCAACAGCTGCCGCGCGTTCTGGAAATCACCGCGCCACAGGATCGCCGTGCCTTCGCTGGCCAGGCGAAAAGCGGCATCGGCCGTCAAGGTGTCGTCGGCCACCTGCACCCGCCTGGGTGGGGCCACGCCGCTTTCCGAACGCCAGCGTGCAGAACGGGTTTGTTCGCCTTCGACCCAGTGGATGAGGGCCGGTGCAGTCACGCCGGTGCTTTCGATGCAGGGACGGAAAGGAAGGTATGGAGGAAGGGCTGCAGACGCAGGAAGAAAAAAGGCATCGGATCAACCCGGTCAGTGAACAGACCGTCATTATCCTGCCCGCACCGCTGCGGGCCCGCTCCGCCAGCAACTGGCTAGCGGCTGTCCTTGCTGTCCGGGCCGGTCAACGGCGCAAGGTCGGACGCATAGGTGCGGTCGCCAATGGTCATTTCGCTGTTGTTTTGCCAGGCGGACTCAAAGGCGGCCAGCTCCTGCGCGGTGGCGCGTTCAAAACGGCGCACATTCGCGGCCCGTTTCGCTTCGGGTGAAAGCGGGCCGCTGTCCGGCCCCGATGCAGCCTCGGAACGCTGGGGATCAAAGCCGCGAAGTTCTTCGTTGACGCGCCAGTAGACCGCGGATACGCCCAGGCCGTAACGGGCCAGCGCGTTTTTTCCGATGACGGCACCCAGGGCAGCCAGTGCCCGCTGGCTTCCCTGCTCACTGTCCATGAAGTCCGTGGACAGGTCCACCATCACCACAAAGCTGTGGCCGCGTTTGTCGGCGCGCACGACCTTGAACTTGTAGCTTCCGCTCAGGATGCCACGGCTCTCCATCGTGGTTTTGACGGAGTCGAAAAGCATCTCCCGGCGAAACGCCATGCGTTCGTCCAGGCTCATTTTGACCGGCCCGGTTTCTCCCGGATCGCTTTCTTTCTGGCTGTGCGAAGAAGAAAAAAGGTTTTGAAAAAATGACATGGCGCAAATAGATGTTGAATGACGTATGCCAACCCTGTTGCCAATTTCCTTGGACTTATCGCTTGTTGACAAAGCCTGCACACTACCCGGTCAACACAAGCATCGTATGCTTTTCGTTACAGGATGTCATCTTCTGATACATGGCAGTTTGATTGCAGGCCACTGTGATAAATGACATGAAAGCGAACGAAATACCTCACTATCCAATGGGTATTTAGAACTTTTATCTGATAAATACCTTTTCTCGCCGACCATCGGCTTTCTCCGACAAACGTAATGGCCCATGCCCGATAGGTGCGAAGCGTGTCGCTGCAGATACTGGCTCCTCCACTTCAGGAGGAAGACATGTCTTTTGCGCTTTATATGGTTGGCTTCGCGATTTTTCTGGCCGGCTTGGTCTGGGGTGCGTTCGAAGCCGGCATTCCTCATGTCTACATCGGCATCGGTGCGCTGGTGATCCTGGGCATCGGGATTTTCAGCGCTGTCGGCCGCACGCGCAGCAAGGATCCTTCTTGAGGCCTGCTTTTTGACCAGCACAGCCCCGCCGCGAGCGGGGCTTTTTTTTTGCCCGCAGGGTTCAGGGCCGGAAGCCCAAAGTGTTAGAGGGTGTCCGACACGAGCATGCGCAAGAAACTGATGCAACACCATTGCAACAGACGCAATGCTCCGTTACACGCGTGGCGGCTGCGCTGCAAGCCGCAACATTTCATCCATTGGCTTTCCTGAAGGACATCAACATGAAAGTTGCTTGCGCAAGAAACATCTCCGCTGCTGCAGTGGTCCTGGCCGGCATGGTGCCGTCGCTTCTCATGGCCCAGACGCCAACGGTGATAACCGACAATCCGTCGTGGTACATCATGCCCAGCATCGGCGTGATTGATCCGGACTCCCGCTTTGCCGGTGACAAGAATTTCGGCTCGCTCGGCCTGCGTTTCGGCAAGGCAATATCGCCTTCGTGGGACCTGCAGCTCGGAGGAACCACGGGGCGAGTCACCAACAACGGCGTGCGCTACGAGCAATCCACCCTGGGCGCGGACGCCCTTTACCTCTTCAATCGCAGCGGCTTTCGCCCCTTCCTGCTGGCCGGCATAGGGGCCGAGCACAACAAGCTGCCGACGGCGCGTGACACCTCGCCCTACGTCAACGTGGGTGTGGGCTTCCAGCTTGCACTGTCCGACCAATGGTTCATGCAGACAGACCTGCGCCGCAGCCGGGCCTACCAGCGCGACAACACTTTCGGGGTTGACCGCACCCACAGCAGCTCGCTCAACTTCGGCCTGAGCTATTACTTTGACAAACCGGTTCGGCCGCAGATGGCGCAGTACACGCCCCCTGCACCCACGGTTGCACCCGAGACGCCGCCGCCCCCACCGCCGCCGCCGCCTCCACCAGCGCGGTTCGAACGCGTTACCCTGGCTGCGACAGAGCTTTTCGCCTTCGACAGCGCCGTGCTGGCAGGGCCGCAGCCCAAGCTTGATGAAATCGCGCGAGTGCTCAGCGCCGGGCAATACAACGGCAACATCACTGTGACCGGCTACACCGACCGCCTCGGCTCAGAGGCGTACAACCAGCGGCTTTCGCAGCGCCGTGCCGATGCGGTCAAGACCTACCTGACCAACAAGGGCGTCAGCGCCGGCCGCCTGACAGCCGTGGGCCGGGGTGAAACCAATCCGGTGGTCACCTGCAACGACCGCAAACGCACGGATCTGATCAATTGCCTGGCACCCAACCGCCGCGTGGAAGTCGAGGAAATCGTTATTGAACGCCGCGTCAATTGAAACGCCACGGTGCCCGGTGGTACCTGGCACTGATGACATTTTGGTAAAAGGTAAAAGCCGGCTCCGTGCCGGCTTTTTCTTGTGCAGCCTGGCTCGAGTGTCCCTAGAATCAGTTTTTTCCGCAGCACATTGCCTGCATCTGGAACATGAATAAAACAGCGCCCCAGCCCTTATTCGCCGGGCAAAGGCAGCTATCGAATAAATAGCAGAACGGAGACGAACCATGCGCTACAAACACACCGGCCTGACCGGCTATGCCGCTGCACTGCTGGGCGCCGCCGGCCTGGACGCAGACAAGGCGGAAGCCGTCGCCGACATCCTGGTCGAAGGCGATCTCATGGGCCACACAACGCATGGCCTGGCACTGCTGCCGGGTTATCTTGCAGAGCTTGAATCCGGCGCCATGCGCAAACAGGGCGAACCCGGTGTGCTGGCTGACCACCCTGCCGCCCTCACCTGGGACGGCCTGCGGCTGCCGGGGCCGTGGCTGATTCTTCGCGCCATGGAGATCGCCGCGCAGCGCGCCCGCACCCAGGGAACCTGTACGGTGGTCATCCGCCGCAGCCATCACATTGCCTGCCTCGCGGCGTATCTGCAACGTGCAACCGATAAGGGCCTGCTGATGCTGCTGACCTGCTCCGACCCGAACGCGGCGAGTGTTGCGCCGTTCGGCGGACTCGACGCCGTGTTCACCCCCAACCCGATTGCCGCGGGCATCCCCACCAATGACATTCCTGTGCTGATGGACGTGTCGACCTCCGCCACCACCAACGGCCTGACCAACCGCCTGCACAAGGAAGGCGGCCGCCTGCCTGCTGCGTGGGTGATGGACGGCCACGGCGTGGCAGGCGACGACCCGGCTGTGCTGTTCAAGGAACCCAAAGGCACCATCCTGCCGCTGGGCGGCATGGACTCGGGCCACAAGGGGTACGGCCTCACGCTGCTGGTTGAAGCCCTCACCGGCGGCCTGGCGGGCCACGGCCGTGCAGATGCCAAAGAGGGCTGGGGCGCCACGGTGTTTTTACAGATCATCGATCCGCGCGCCTTTGCCGGGCTGGATGCCTTCACCCGGCAGACCGGCCACGTCACCGACGCATGCCGGGCATCGCGTCCGGCGCAAGCGGGCACAGCCGTCAGGACACCGGGCGAAAAAGGCGTGGCACTGGCCAGCGAACAGAGCCGCTCGGGTGTGGCACTTTACCCGACCATCCTGCCGGCGCTGGCGCCATGGGCGGCGAAGCTGGGCGTGCCGGAACCCGCCGCCATCAACTGACGGTTATTCCTGCAGCTCAGGCCGGAGCAGCGGCTTTGCGGCGCCGCAGCCAGCCCATGGCAACGGGCATGAACCACACGAGGAGGGTCACCGCGGCAAGGGTGGCTGCAATCGGCCGGCCTACAAAAGCCATCAGGTTGCCGTCGGCCTTGATCATGGAGGTGATGAAGTTTTCCTCCAGCATGCCGCCCAGCACCACACCGAGAATGGCCGGCGCTATCGGGAACCGGTTTTCTTCCAGCACATAGGCAATCACGCCGGCAACCAGCATCACGCCGACTTCAAACAGCGAGTTGTTGATAGCAAAGGTGCCGACGATGCAGAACACAAGGATGATGGGCATGAGGATGTTGCGCGGCACTTTCAGGATGCGCCGGGCGGCCTTGATGCAGAGGATGCCCATCGGAATCATGATGATGTTGGCAATGATGAAAAGCAGGAACACCGCATAGATGTTTTGCGGATTGGTGGTGAACAGCGAAGGGCCGGGGTTCATGTTTTTCATGTAGAGCACACCGATCACAATGGCCGTGATCGAGTCGCCCGGAATGCCGAACACCAGCGCCGGGATCCAGGCGCCTGCCAGCGCGCTGTTGTTGGCGGCGCCCGATTCCACGATGCCTTCGACATGACCGGTGCCGAACTTCTCGGGCTCTTTCGAGAACTTCTTGCTCATCGCATACGACATCCACGCCGCGATGTCCGCGCCCGCGCCCGGCAGTGCGCCTACCGCCGTGCCCAGCACGCTGCCGCGCAAAATCTGCTTGGGGTATTTTTTTGCCAGCGCCCATTGCCCGGCCAGCACATTACCCACTTTCTCAACCACCAGTTCAGGTGGCGGGCTGGTGTCCACCACAAAACGGATGAGTTCCGAGATCGCAAACATGCCGATCATCATGGCGATCATGCCGATGCCGCCCATCATCTCGGTGTTGCCGAAAGTGAAGCGTGGAAAGCCGGCCGGGTTGCCCAAGCCCACACAGGCCACCAGCAAGCCAAGGAACAGGGTGATCAGGCCCTTGACGGGACGGTCCGAGGTGATGAACACCGCGCAGGTCAGGCCCAGCAGAACCAGCCAGAAATACTCGAAGGAGCTGAACCGGGTGGCGAACTCCGCCAGCACGGGAGCCGCCACGATCAGCACCACCGTGCCGAATAAACCGCCCACCGCCGAAAACACCAGGCCGGCACCGAGGGCCACTTCGGCTTGGCCCTTTTTGGTCATGGCAAAGGCCTCGTCGGTATAGGCCGCTGAAGCGGGTGTACCGGGAATGCGCAACAGGCAGCCGGGGATGTCGCCCGAAAAAATGGCCATGGCGGTGGCCGTCACGATGGCCGCAATGGCCGGAATCGGCGCCATGAAAAAAGTCACCGGCACCAGCAGCGCGGTGGCCATGGTGGCCGTGAGACCCGGAACAGCGCCCACAAAAAGCCCGTACAGCGAGGCCAGCACCATCACCATCAGGGTGTAGGGCTCGAAAACCATGGCAAAAGCCTGTCCAACAGCGGTCATGGCGCGTCAACTCCCCGATGGGTTCCAGCTGGCAAGGGTGTCTACCAGGCGTAGTTCTGCAGCACGCCCCAGGGCAGGGGCACACGCAGCAACTTGTAGAAGGCAAAGTGGATCACCAGCGTGGCCAGCACGGCAACCACAACGGATTTCCCCAGAGGCACCTGCAGCACATAAAACAAAACCGAAAGAATGATGGCCGAGCTCAGCAAAAAGCCCAGCTTCTCGGACACCAGCATGTAAAACACGATGGCGCCTATCAGGACCGCAAAGGCCAGCAGATGGCGCGGCGAGCGTGTCCAGTCCTGCAGCAGCAGCCATGGCACCGAGGCACGCTCGCGCCAGCCGCGCACCAGCAGGATCAGGCCCCCCACACACAGCCCGGCGGCGATCAGGCCCGGAAACAGTGCCGGCCCGACCTGCTGCCCAGGTATCTTGGGGAATGCCTGCACGGCGAACAGAATCGTTGCGCCCAGTGCCAGCAGCACCACGCCGAAGACGGCGTCGTTGAGTTTCATGCGCGGCTTCGGTTTCTACTTGGCAATACCCACGGCCTTCATGGTGGCGCCAAGCTCGGTGTCCGACTTGGCCATGAACTTTGCGAAATCGTCGGGGCCGGCATAAATCACACCGTAGCCCTGCTTGGCCATGAACTCGTTGTATTCCTTGCTCGCGGCGATTTTCTTGAGGGCGGCACTGAGCTTGTCGCGCGCCTCGGCAGGAATGCCCTTGGGCGCGACGATGCCGCGCCAGGCGCCCATGGTCCAGTTGCTGCCAAGCGCCGATTTGAGTGTCGGCACATTCGGGTAAAGCGCGGAAGGCGTGTCATTCATGATGGCCAGGCTTTTGACCTTGCCCGCATCGATCAGCGAGCGCGATTCGGGCAGCGAGACCGGGGCTACTTCCACGCCGCCGGCAATCATGTCCTGCAGGCCCGGCGCCGCGCCGTTGCTGGGCACCCAGGGCAAGGCTGCAGGGTCGATTTTCTGGTCGCGCAGCAGCCCGGCAATGGCCAAATGCCAGATGCCGCCCTGCCCCGTGCCCGAAGCCTTGAACTTGCCGGGGTTGGCCTTGATGGCCGCCAGCAAATCGTTGATTGTTTTGTAAGGCGCGTCTGCACGCACCTGCACACCGGCCGGGTCGGCGTTGACCAGTCCCAAGGGCGTGTAGGAAGCGCCGGTGAGCTCGGTCAGGCCTTGCCAGTGCATCATGCCGATCTCCACCGTTGCCATGCCGATGGTGTAGCCATCGGGCGCTGCTGCGGCAATCGCCGAGTGCCCCACCACACCGCTGCCGCCTGTACGGTTGACCACTGTGACAGGCTGGCCGATCTCTTTTTCCAGCAGGCTGGCGATGATGCGGGCCGTGGCATCGGTGCCGCCGCCGGCGCCCCAGGGCACGATCAGTGTGACGGGCCGGACCGGATAACCCTGTGCAGCCGCTGGAAGGGCTGCAGCCGCCAGGGCCAGACCCGCCAGGGTGGCTGCGGCGCGCGTGACAAATGAACGGCGTGAAGAAGCATGCATGAGTGTCTCCTTGGAGGGGCTATGAACAGGGTGGAGGAATGTCTGGCAAGCACATTTTTTACAGCGAACCCTCTGTGAAGCAAGGCCTCCGGAAGCAGGTCCGGGGGTCACTCTAGAACAATTGCAAAGCCCTGGGCACTAGGGCGAACCATAGTATCGTATGACGATAAAAACTTTCTGTGCCACAAAGAAATAGCTCGAAAACCCAATCACTGCGGTCCCTTATTGCTATCTTATACGTAGCAACATGCCCAATTTATGAGCGTGCAGAGTAAACGCGTTCACTCACCGGCGTCCAGTGGCGAGAGTCTGGCGTTACAGAAACTGTCCAAAATTCCAGCCAGCTCCCGCATCCCGGGGGTTTGTCCCTACGTGCAGAATTTTTCAGATCCACATAATTAGTGCGTCGTCCAAACTAATCCTTGTCGCTGCGTTTGCGGCGGGACGATCACCGGGATTTAGCTGAGTTTTCAAAACCACATGCCTGACTTGGGCAGAACCATCGGAGACATCCATGAAACTAAAAACTTCCCTCACTGCAATGGCACTCAGCCTGGCCGCCGCCGGCGCATTTGCGCAGGTGACGGTTGGCGTCAGCTGGTCCAACTTCCAGGAGGAACGCTGGAAAACCGACGAGGCCGCCATCAAGACACAGCTTGAAAAACTGGGCGCGAAGTACATCAGCGCAGATGCCGCAGGCTCTCCCGAAAAACAACTGGCGGACATTGACGGACTGATGGCCAAGGGTGCCAAGGTCCTGATCGTGCTGGCCATGGACAAGGATGCCATCCTGCCCGCCGTGAACAAGGCCACCAAACAAAAAGTGCCGGTTATCGCCTACGACCGCCTGATCGAGGCGCCCGGCGTGTTCTACATCACCTTCGACAACAAGGAAGTCGGCCGCATGCAGGCCCGTGCCGTGTTCCAGGCCAAGCCCAAGGGCAACTACGTGATGATCAAGGGCTCCCCCACCGACCCGAATGCCAATTTCCTGCGCGAAGGCCAGCAGGAAATCATTGACGCCGCCGTCAAGAAAGGCGACATCAAGATCGTGGGCGAGGAATACACCGAGGGCTGGAAGCCCGAAGTGGCGCAGAAAAACATGGAACAGATCCTGACCAAGAACGGCGGCAAAGTCGACGCCGTGGTCGCCTCCAATGACGGTACCGCCGGTGGTGTCGTGGCGGCGCTGAGCTCCAAGGGCCTCAAGGGTGTGCCGGTGTCCGGCCAGGACGGTGACTTTGCCGCCCTGAACCGCGTGGCCATGGGCACCCAGACCGTGTCTGTATGGAAAGATGCCCGCGACCTCGGCAAACAGGCGGCCAGTGCAGCTGTCAATCTGGGTGCCGGCAAAAAGGTCGATGGCGCGACTTCCTGGAACGGTGGCGAGAAAAAGATCGCCCTGCAAGCCCAGTTCCTCAAGCCCGTGCCCATCACCCGCGACAACCTCGACGTGGTGGTGAAAGCCGGCTGGATCAAGAAAGACGAACTCTGCAAGGGTGTTACCGGCAACGTCGCCGCCTGCAAGTAATACAGGCGTTCAACTACCTGCTCCCCGTACTGCGCAAGCAGGCAAGGCAACCAGCCTGTAGGTTGCCTGCGGGAGCACTGCATCCTCAAGACCATGCAATTTCCCGTTCGATTCCTGCGCAACGCTGCTGTCAACTGGCGGCTGGTATTCATGGGCGGTGTGCTTGCCGTCCTGGCGGGCATATTCCAGGTCCTGTCGGATGGCATTTTCCTCTCGCCTGAAAACCTCTACAACATCGCCCAGCAAACCGCCGTGGTGGGCATTGTGTCCACCGTCATGGTGCTGATCATTGTGGCCCGGCACATCGATCTGTCGGTCGGCTCGGTGATCGGTTTTGTCGGCGTGCTCATCGCCTATCTGCAATACACCCTGGGATGGTCCTGGCCAGCGGCGTCACTCGCCGGGCTCGCCGCGGCGCTGGTGGTGTCGGTGTACCAGGGATGGCTGACCGCCATGCTCGGTGTGCCGTCTTTCGTGGTCACGCTGGGGGGCCTGATGTCCCTGCGCGGCGCGGCCTTTCTGGTGGCCGACGGCAAGACCCAGCCCGTCAGCGACGAGACTTTTCTGCAACTGGGAGGTGGCTATGACGGCGGCATCGGGGTGACGGCCACCTGGGTCCTGACCGCGTGTGTGAGCCTGGTGCTGGTGGTCCGCATGCTGTTGCGCCGCCGTGCTTCCACGCACCACGAGATGCCCAACCAGCCCGTATGGGTGGATGTATTGCTGGTGGCCGCACCTGTGGTCCTGCTGACCGCATTCGCAGCGACCATGAACAGCTACCTGGTCCCCAACAAGGATGCCCCCCAAGGCATACCGGTGCCGGTGCTCATCTGGGCTGCCGTGGCGGTGGTGATGTCCTTCATCTCCCAACGTACCCGTTTTGGCCGCTATGTCTATGCCATGGGTGGCAACCCCGACGCCGCGGTACTGGTCGGCATACCGGTCAAGCGGGTGACGCTCATGCTGTTTGCCCTGCTGGCCGTGCTCATCACCATCGCGGCCATCGTGTCGGTGGCCCGCCTGAACGCAGGCACCAACTCGCTGGGCACCGGCATGGAACTGTTCGTGATTGCCGCCGCTGTGATCGGCGGCACCGCACTGGCCGGAGGCAGCGGCACCATCATCGGCTCGGTCCTGGGCGCGCTCATCATGCAGTCACTGGACAGCGGCATGCTGCTGCTGGACGTCTCCATCGGAAAACGCATGATCATCATCGGGCAGGTACTGATTGTTGCGGTGGTATTTGACGTGCTCTACCGCAAGTGGGCGCAGGAAAGCTAGGATGAAACACCCCCGAAGCGCCTTCGGCGCCTCCCCCTCAAGGGGGCGACACCAGCGGCCCGGCGAAGCCGGTTCCGCGGTGTCCCTGGCCTTTGCCGTGCGGTTTCATGTGTCGCGGGTGGCACGCAGCGCAATGGATCACTGAAATGCAAACCACCACCACCGAACCCCTGGTTGAATTCAAGGACATCCGCAAGGCCTTTGGCGGTGTTCATGCCGTAGACGGCGTGAACCTGAACCTGTACCCAGGCGAAGTTGTCGCAGTGCTGGGCCACAACGGCGCAGGCAAATCGACGCTCATGAAAATGCTGGCCGGTGCTTTCCCCATCGATTCGGGCGAGATTCACGTTATGGGAGAGAAAGTGAATCTCCGGACCCCGGCCGACGCGCAGCACCAGGGCATCGAAACCATCTACCAGACGCTGGCCCTCGCCGACAACCTGGACGCCGTGGCCAATCTGTTCCTGGGCCGCGAAAAGATGACGGCCTGGAACACGCTGGACGACTATTTCATGGAGGCGCAGGCACGCAAGGTGTTCGGCCGCCTGAACAAAAACTTCACCAACATCCACACGCCGGTGCGGCGCCTCTCGGGCGGGCAGCGGCAGGTGGTGGCCATCTCGCGCGCGATCTACTTCAACGCCCGCATCCTGATCATGGACGAACCCTGCGCCGCGCTGGGCCCGGAGGAGTCCGCCATGGTGGCGAACCTGGTGCTCCAGCTCAAGGCCGAAGGCGTGGGCATTTTCCTGATCACGCACGACATGCACGATGTTTTTTCGCTCAGCGACCGCCTCTCCGTGATGAAAAACGGCCGCCTGATTGGCACTTACCGAACAACTGACCTGAACGAAGACCAGATTCTCGGCATGATCATCGCCGGCAAGCAGCCGGAAGGAAAAACACAGGCGCCGCATCGCATCGCCTGAACCATGCCATCGGCCATGAAAACCACAGGCGACCAGCAGCTCGTCAAGCGTATCAATCGCAGTGTGCTGCTGCGCTTGCTGCGCAGCCAGCCGGGTCGTTCGCGTGCGCAGCTCGCCAGCCATAGCGGGCTGACCAAGTCGACAGTCAGCCTGCTGGTGCGAGAACTCATTGACGAAGGCTGGCTCAGCGAAACCAGCCTGGCCGCCGCCAACGGTGTGGGGCGGCCTTCCACGCCCCTGCAAATCGACACCCGGTCCCGCGGCCTGATTGGCGTGGAAGTGGCAGTGGACACCTTGCGTGTGGTGAGCGTCTCCCTGCTGGGGCAGGTGTTGTGGTCAACGCAAGAGCCTTTGCACGGCACCCGGCCCCAAGACGTGTGCAGCCAGATCGCCGACCTGACGGGGCAGGCCCAGGCGCAACTGGTGTCGCGCGGCGTGCAGCTCTCGGGTGTGGGCATAGGCCTGCCCGGCGCGTTTGACGAAGCCACCGGCGTGGTCCGCTTTGCTCCCAACCTCGGCTGGCGCAATGTGGATTTTTTGCCGCAGATCACCCACGCGCTGGTTCTTGCGGGCCTGCCCCCGGTACCGGTGCATGTGCAGAACGAAGCCGACACCGCCGCGCTGAGCGAATACGAATTTTCGGAGAACGACAGCAAGGACTCGCTGATTTTTGTCACCTGCGACGTCGGTGTGGGCGCGGGCATCGTGCTCAACGACAGGCTGTTCACAGGCATGCAGGGCATGGCGGGCGAGATCGGCCACAGCATTCTGCAAATAGACGGCCCCCCGTGTTCCTGCGGACGGCGCGGGTGTGCAGAGACCTTCATCGGTTCTGGCGCCCTGGGCCAGCTGGCGGATGCCCGCCGGTCGGGGCACTATCTGGGCGTGCTGCTGCAAAACCTGTGGACCACCTTCGATCCCAGCGTGCTGGTGGTCGGCGGCGCGTCATGTCACCGTTTTCCCGACATGGTGCAGGTCGCACAGGAAACGCTGCAAAACTACGCCACCCATACCGGTATGGCCGCTCCCGTGGTGCGCGTCGCGCGTTATGGCCTGCTGGCGTCAGCGGTAGGTGCTGCCGCCCTGGTGTTGCATCAATACCTGCGCCCCATGCACCCGCGCGCCCACCTCGTTGGCAATGGCATCCCGGCGCGGGACTAAGCTTTTCTCCTGGCGATTTTTCTTTTTTTAAAGCCCATCATGTTTCTCGGAATCGACATTGGCACCTCGGAAGTCAAAGCCCTTTTGCTTGACACCAACCATCAAGTGGTGGGTTCGGCCGGTGCCGCACTCGCTGTATCCCGCCCGCACCCCGGCCACAGCGAGCAGCAACCCGAGGACTGGTGGACGGCGACACAGGCTGCGCTGGCTCAACTGCGCCAGGCCCATCCAGAAGCCTACGGAGCAACCGAGGCGATAGGCCTGTCCGGGCAAATGCATGGTGCCGTGCTGCTGGACGCCGGGAACCAGGTGCTGAGACCCGCCATTTTGTGGAACGACACCCGCTCGGCTATCGAATGCACCGCAATGATGGCCGAGTTGCCCGACCTGCCCGCATTGGCAGGCAGCCTGGCCATGCCGGGCTTTACCGCACCCAAGCTGCGCTGGGTGGCCCGCCATGAACCGGAAATATTTCAGCGAATTGCCAAGGTCCTGCTGCCCAAGGATTACGTGCGCCTGATGCTGACCGGTGACTTCCTGACCGACATGTCGGATGCGAGCGGCACCTTGTGGCTGGACGTGCAGCGCCGCGTCTGGTCGGACGAGTTGCTGGCCCTCACCGGCCTGACGCAAGCCCACATGCCGGGCCTGGTGGAAGGCAGTGCCGCGGGTGGCCCGCTCAGCGCGAAGGCAGCCCAGGCGCTGGGGCTGAGAGCCGGCACAGTCGTGGCCGGTGGCGCCGGCGACAACGCGGCCAGCGCCGTAGGCATGGGCGCCACCGAGGCGGGCCAGGGATTTTTGTCGCTGGGCACCAGTGGCGTGCTGTTTGTGGTGACTCCCAGCTACCAACCCAATGCAGCCAGTGCCACCCATGCCTTCTGCCATGCCCTGCCCAACCGCTGGCACCAGATGAGCGTGATGTTGTCGGCAGCCAGTTCCCTGCAGTGGGCCACCCGCCTGCTGGGTGCGCCTTCCGAGGGTGCATTGGCCGTGCAGGCCAGTGCGCTGGCTTTGGCCGAGCGTGCGGCAGCGCCCATTTTCCTGCCCTACCTGGACGGAGAAAGAACACCCCACAACGACGCCGACATTCGCGGCAGCTTTCACGACCTGAGCTTTACGACAGACGCAGCGCGGCTGGCCTATGCGGTGATGGAGGGTGTAACCTTCGGCCTGCGCGATGGCCTGGCCGCCCTGACTGCCGCCGGCAGTTCCGTTCGGCGCCTCTCACTGGTTGGCGGTGGCTCGCGCAGTGCCATGTGGGCCCAGCAGCTGGCTTCAAGCCTGGATATCGAGATCCTGACCCACAGCGATTCGGCGGTCGGAGGAGCTCTGGGTGCTGCACGCCTGGCATGGCTGTCCACGGGGGCCGCACTGCAAACGGTGTGTAAAACACCTGCGGTGGAGGTGGCTTATGCTCCCGACCCGGACGAGCAGGAAATGCTCTCCTCGCGTTATGCCCGCTTTCGAGCGCTCTACGCCCCCTCGCACACTGCCAGCCCGAAAGCTGGTGCCGCATCTCAAGGCAAGAGCGGCTCGACAACCTGTTGACGTCTCTACCGCGGTAAGCAGCAGAACTACTTGCTCCCCAAGCCCATGGACCGCGAGATCACTTCTTTCATGATTTCGTTGGTGCCGCCGTAGATGCGTTGCACGCGCGCATCGGCATAGGCGCGGGTAATGGGGTACTCCCACATGTAGCCGTAGCCTCCGAAGAGCTGCACACATTCGTCCATCACCTTGCACTGCAGGTCCGAACACCAGTACTTGGCCATGCTGGCTGTCGCGGTGTCCAGTTTGTCCCCTGCCAGCAGCTCGGTGCACTTGTCGACAAACACGCGTGCCACCTGCACCTCCGTCTGCAGCTCGGCCAGGGTGTAACGCGTGTTCTGGTAGCTGGCCACCGGCTGGCCGAAAACCTTGCGCTCCTTCACGTAATCGAGCGTCCAGCCGATCGCAGCCTGGGCTGCTGCCACGGCGCCGATGGCAATCTGCAGGCGCTCCCATGGCAACTGCTCCATCAGGCAGATGAAGCCGCGGTTTTCCTGCACTTCTCCGCCGAGCAGGTTTTCAGCCGGCACACGCACATCGTCAAAGAAAAGCTCCGAAGTGTCCTGCGCTTTCAGGCCCAGCTTTTTCAGGCGTTTGCCCACGGCAAAACCTGGCATGCCGCGTTCGACCAGCAGCAGGCTGGTACCCTTGGCGCCGGCCGCCGGGTTGGTCTTGGCGACGACGATCACCAGGTCGGCGTGCCAGCCGTTGGTGATGAAGGTCTTGCTGCCGTTGAGAAGGTAGCTGCCGTCTGCCTGTTTGATCGCGCTGGATTTGACGCCTTGCAGGTCGGAGCCGGCCGCCGGTTCGCTCATCGCAATGGCGCCGACCATTTCCCCGCTGGCCAGTTTCGGCAAGTATTTTTTCTTCTGGGCCTCAGTGCCGTAATGCAGGATGTAAGGTGCGACGATTTCACTGTGGAGGCTGTAACCGATGCCGGTGAAACCGGCTGCATTGAGTTCTTCCATCTGCACCACGGAGTACAGCTTGTCGGCGCCGGACCCGCCATATTCCTCGGGCATGGTCATGCACAGGAAGCCATTCGCACCCGCCTTGCTCCAGACCGCGCGGTGCACATACCCCTGCTCTTCCCATTCGGCGTGAAAGGGCGCGATTTCCTTGTCCATGAAACGACGAAAACTGTCGCGGAAGGCCTCGTGATCGGGGTTGAAGAGAGTTCTTTCGATCATGGTGCTACCTCGTTGTAGGGAATATTGAAAGCCCGGAATACATTTATGCAAAGCGTTTGCTTGGTGAAATGAATATACTCTACCCAGTGTTTTTCTTCATCCCGGGTGGCTCCGGGATTCATGCATGGCGGGGCTGATCTGCCGTGACCCATCACCGGAGTACTCCATGACTGAAGCATTCATTTACGACGCCATCCGCACACCGCGCGGCAAAGGCAAGAAAGACGGCAGCCTGTACGAGGTCAAGCCCGTCAACCTGCTGGCCGGTGTGCTGAGCGAGCTGCAGCGCCGCAACGGCTTCGACACGGCCCTGGTCGACGACGTGGTGATGGGCGTGGTCTCGCCCATCGGCGAGCAGGGCTCCGTCATTGCCAAGGTCGCCGCGCTCAAGGCCGGCTGGGACTTTCGCGCTTCGGGCGTGCAGGTCAACCGCTTTTGCGCCTCCGGCCTGGAAGCCGTCAACATGGCTGCGCAGAAAGTACGTTCCGGATGGGAAGACCTGGTGGTAGCAGGTGGCGTGGAAAGCATGAGCCGCGTGCCGATTGGCTCGGACGGCGGCGCCTGGGCGCAGGACCCGGAAACCAACAGCGCCACGGGCTTTGTGCCGCAAGGCGTTGGTGCCGACCTGATTGCCACGTTGGAAGGATTCACCCGCGCCGATGTGGACGCCTTTGCCATGGAAAGCCAGAAGCGCGCCGCCAAAGCGCGTGAAGCCGGCTATTTCGAGCGCTCGGTCGTTCCGGTGAAAGATTTTCTCGACCAGACCATCCTGGCGCAGGACGAGTTCATCAAGCCACACACCACCCTGGAAGGCCTGGCCTCCCTCAAGCCGGCTTTCGAACAGATGGGCGGCATGGGGTTTGACCAGGTGGCGCTGACGCGTTACCCCCAGGTCGAACGCATCCACCATGTGCATCATGCCGGCAACTCGTCGGGCATTGTGGATGGGGCGGCGGCTGTGCTGGTCGGTTCGGAGGCCGCGGGCAAGGCTCACGGGCTCACGCCACGCGCGCGCATCGTCTCGGCTGCGCTCAGCGGCGCCGACCCGACCATCATGCTGACCGGCCCCATGCCGGCGGCGCGCAAGGCGCTGGCCAAGGCCGGACTGACGATTGACCAGATTGACCTGTTCGAGGTCAACGAAGCTTTTGCCGCGGTGGTGATGCGTTTCATGAAAGAGATGAAAGTGCCGCACGACAGGGTCAACGTCAACGGCGGCGCGATTGCCATGGGCCACCCGCTGGGCGCAACCGGCGCCATGATTCTGGGCACCCTGATTGACGAGCTGCACAGGCGCAAGTTGCGTTACGGCCTGGCCACCTTGTGCGTGGGCGGCGGCATGGGCATCGCAACCATTGTGGAAAGAATCTGATGAAGACGATCAAGTACGAACTGGCCGACGGCATTGCGACGCTTACCTTCGACGAGGAAGGTTCGCCGGTCAACACCATGTGTGCCCAGTGGCAGAAAGACCTGACAGCGGTCACTGCGCAGGTATTGAAAGACAAGGACGCGATTCGCGGCATCGTGCTCGCATCGAACAAGAGCACCTTCTTTGCAGGCGCCGATCTCAAGGCCACGATGCGCCTGAAGGCGTCGGACGCCGCAGCAGTGTTTCAGGAAATCGAGCAGACCAAGAAAAACTTCCGCACGCTGGAGACCCTGAGCAAGCCGGTGGTGAGTTGCCTCAATGGCACGGCATTGGGCGGCGGCTGGGAAGTGGCGCTGGTGGGCCACTACCGCGTTGCGGTTGATGACAAAAAGATCCAGTTTGGCTTGCCGGAAATCACACTGGGCCTGATTCCCGGTGCCAGCGGCATCACCAAGATGACACGCATGCTGGGCCTGATGGGTGCGCAGCCCTACATCCTGGAAAGCAAACTGTTCAACCCGCACGAGGCGCTGGAGCTCGGGCTCGTGCACGAACTGGTGCCGAATGCCGCCGAACTACGCCCCGCGGCGCTGGCCTGGATAGCGACCCATGACGGCGCAGTCGCACCTGCACACCACCCCTGGGAAGACAAGAATTACAAGATGCCTGGCGGCACGCCTGCCAACCCCAAAATTGCCGGCATGCTGTCTGTGGCGCCGGCCGTGCTCAAGCAGAAAACGCGCGGACTTTACCCCGCCCCCGAATATGCGCTGGCCGCCATGGTCGAAGGTGCGCAGGTTGATTTCGACACCGCGCTGCGCATCGAGTCGCGTTACCTGGCCAGGCTGATCGTGAGCCCCGTGGCCAAGAACATGATCAACACCTTTTTCTTCAACATGAACGCGATCAAGTCGGGCCACTCGCGACCGAAAGACGTTCCGCGCTACAAGCCGCAGAAAGTCGGCCTGCTGGGGGCCGGCATGATGGGCGCTGGCATTGCCTACGCCCAGGCCAGCTGCGGCATCAGCACCGTGCTCAGGGACGTGACCCAGGACAAGGCCGATACCGGCAAAGCCTACAGTGCCAAACTGACGCAATCACGCGTGGACAAGGGCCGCATGAGTGCCCCCGACCAAGCCGCCCTGCTCTCGCGCATCCACGCCACAGACAAGGTGGCCGACCTCGCCGGTTGCGACCTGATCATTGAAGCTGTGTTCGAGCGCCGCGACCTGAAGGCCAAAGTCACACAGGAAGCCGAGCCCCTGCTCGCGCCTGGCGGTTTTTTTGCATCAAATACATCCACCCTCCCGATCAGCGGGCTGGCTACGGCCAGCGACCGCCCTGAAAAATTCATAGGCATCCACTTCTTCAGCCCCGTCGACAAGATGAAGCTGGTCGAGATCATCCGCGGCAAGCAGACTGATGATGAAACCGTGGCACGTGCCTTCGATTACGTGCAGGCCCTTGGCAAAATTCCGATTGTGGTCAACGACTCGCGCGGTTTTTACACCAGCCGCACCTTCGGCACCTTTGTGATGGAAGGTGCAGCCATGCTGGTCGAAGGCATTCCTGCGGCAGCGATTGAAAACGCCGGCATCCAGTGCGGCATGCCGGTCGGCCCCCTCGCGGTGCTGGACGAAACCGCGCTGTCATTGAGCGTGCATGTGCTGGACCAGACCCGCGCCGACTATGTGGCCGAAGGCAAGACCTATATCGCCACGCCGGGCGAGCTGATCGTCGAGCGCATGGTCAAGGAGTTCGACCGCAACGGGCGGGCCGCGGGCGCCGGCTTCTACGACTACCCCGCGGAAAAGGGCGCGAAGAAAACCCTGTGGCCCGAACTCAAAACGCTGTTTGAAAAATCCGGCGCGGCCTGGGACATCACCGATCTCAAGGACAGGCTGCTGTACCGCCAGGCTGTGGAGACCGCGCGCTGTCTCAGCGAAAACGTGCTGACCAGCGTGCACGACGCCAACATCGGCTCCATCTTCGGCATCGGTTTTCCGGCATGGACGGGTGGCGCCATGCAATTCATCTACAGCATGGGGGTGGATGCCTTTGTGCAGCGCGCCGGTGAACTGGCTGCGGAATTCGGTCCGGGCTTTGCACTCAGCAATGAGGTCAAGGCGACGATCAAGAAGTACCAACCCGTTTACTGAAATGCCAAGCCGGCCAGCAGGCCGGATTTCTGCACCTTGCCCAGCGCGGTTTTTGGCAAGGCTTCGCAGAACACGATGCGCTTGGGATGTTTGAACCGTGCGAGCCGGCCTTCAAACAATTGCAGGACCGCGGCCTCGTCGATGACTGCGCCGGGTGTCCTCACTACAACAGCAACTACCACCTCACCCCAGCGCGCATCGGGCTGACCCACCACCGCCGCTTCCAGAATCTCCGGGCAATCGGCCAGCAGATTTTCAATCTCGGCCGGGTAAACGTTTTCGCCACCCGAGATGATCATGTCTTTCGAGCGCCCCACGACTTCATAAAACCCGGCTTCATTGCAGCGCGCCAGGTCGCCGGTATGAAACCAGCTTTCGGCGAAGGCCGGGTTGCCGGCGTCGGCCCAATAACCACACATCACGTTGGGCGCACGCACCCAGATTTCGCCGACCTCGCCCGGGGCCACAGTCTCGCCCAGTGTGTTGACGAGTTTCACCTCCACATGCAGCCCGGCCTTGCCGGCGGAGCCGACGTGGTCCATCGCGTCGGCACGGCGCAGATAGATGGAAACCGGGCCGGTTTCTGTTGCGCCATACACCTGGCCGACCGGCACACCGCGTGCATGGATGGCCGCGATCATCGACGTGGGAATGGTGGAGGAGCCCGCAGCCAGAAACCGCAGGGAAGACAGATCGGTCGAAGAAAAACCGGTATGGTCAAGCACGGCGCGCAAAGTAGCCGGCACCATCAGCGAAAGCGTAGGCCGGCGCCTGGCCACATCGGCCAGCCAGGCCGCTGCATCAAAACGCGCATGCAGGGTCACCGTCGCACCGGCATGCAGGGCCGGCAGGGTCTGGATGCACAGGCCACCCACATGAAACATGGGCAGCACGCTCAGCACATGGTCAGCCTGGGTGAGCTCATGCGCATGGGCGGAAATCACGCAGTTCCAGATCAGGCCGGATTGCGTGTGCAAGGCGCCCTTGGGACGGCCGGTGGTGCCTGAGGTGTAAACCAGCAGCACCGGCGAAGCGTAGTCGCCTGGCAGCCGGAGGGTGCTGCTTCCGGCATGCTCCACCGCAAGCCCGGAAGCTGGCAGCAGGCGGCAGCCCTGCGAGGCCGCCAGCGCTGCAGCCGCATCGGCATGCGCGCTGTCACTGACCAGCAGGCTCACACCCGCGTGTTCAAGAATGGCTTTGTGTTCGAGAGCCGCCAGCCGGTGGTTGAGCGGCAGCAAAATTGAACCGATGCGAGAAAGCGCAAACAGCAACACCAGCATGGCCGGGTCGTTGAAGCCCAGCCAGGCCACACGGTCGCCCGGCTGCACACCGGCTGCCAGCAACGCGTGCGTCGCGCGCTCGATGCGCTGCCAGAATTCGGGATAGGTGATGTCCTCACCTGCGGCATGTATCGCCACCTGCCGCGGCGAAAACTGCGCATGCCGCTTTATGATCCGCGCGAGGTTCATGCCCGGCCCCGACTTACAGCACGGCCTGCTCGTCCTGTTCGCCGGCTTCATACAGGCACTCACGCCCAAGCCGGTCGATGCAGAGCTCGGCCGTCCACGGCAGCATCAGCGAGCCGCAGCGCGAATCGCGGTACATGCGCTCCAGTGGCAAGCTCTTGAGCATGGACTGGCCGCCGCAGGTGCGCACCGCCAGGCGGCAGATCTCATTGGCGTTTTCCATGATGGTGTAGTGCGCTGCGTAAAGCCCGAGGCGTATTTCCTTGGAAGGGTCAACCCGGGCGGCGCGGGCGTTCTGCAGAAAGATGGCGCGTGTCTGCTCCAGTTTGACCTTCATCTCCGCGACCGCGATCTGCTTGGTCGGGTACATGCGGCGCTTGACCGGCGGCGTGCCGGGCACCTCGCCGCGCAGGTACTGCACGGTGAAATCGTAGGCCGCCTGCGCTATGCCCATGTAGGTCGGCGATAACGTGGCGAACATATGCGGCCAGCGCAGCGCGGCCTGGGCATACACCCCCTCAGGAATCAGGCGCTCGATCTCGGGCACGAATACGTCCTGGAACACCAGCGTGCGCGAGACCGTACCGCGCATGCCCAGCGGGTCCCAATCGCCAGTGACGCTGACACCGGCCAGGTTTTTGTCGACCGCCAGGTAGAGCGAATCGCGCTGGGTCGCACCCGGTTTGTCCAGCGTGCACAAGATGCCGTAGTAGTCGGCAGCACCGGCCAGCGAGGCAAAAATTTTCTTGCCATTGACGACGTAGCCGCCCTCGACCTTGCGGGCCAGGGTGCCGAAAGGCGCCTTGCCGGCTGCAGCGGCACCGCCTTCGGAAAACGGTTGCGAGTAGACCTTGCCCTGCTCCACGACGCGCTTGTAATGGATCTTGCGGTGCGCTCCATGGTTGGCGCGTTGCTCGGGCGTCATGTCGAGGTCGTCGGCGATGAAACCGGTCCACATGGTGGAGCTCACATGCATGTTCAGTGTCAACGCGGTGGCGCCGCAATGCCGGCCAATTTCAGCGGCAGTCATCACATAGGTCGCGAAGTCGGCGCCCCAGCCGCCATGTTCTTCAGGCACACAGATGCCCAGCAGCCCGGCCTCGCGCAGGTCGGCGTAATTCTCGAAAGGAAACACCGCATCGCGATCGATCTGCTGCGCGCGTGGCGCGAACTTCTCGCGGCCCAGCCGGGCCGCAATGGCCAGCAGCTTGCTCTGCTTGGGCGTAAGTTCGCTGTAATCGCCGGCAATCGAAGGCGGCTGGTAACGGGCGGCGGCGGGAGGAGAGACAGGCAATGCAGACATGGGAAGGTCCTCGGGTCAGGTCGGGAAATGCTGTTTTAGAAAGGTCAGGACGGCGCTGTTGAACAGATCAGGCTGCTCGATGTTGGCGATGTGGCCCACACCCGGCAGGCAGGCGTAGCCAGCGCCGGGGATGCGACCGGCCATTTTTTCCACCACGGCGGCCGGTGCGTTCTGGTCCAGCTCACCCGCCAGACACAAAGTCGGCACGGCGATGTCACCCAGCACGGCCAGGCGGTTGAACGAAACGATGGCCGACAGCGCAGCGCGGTAGCTGTCTACTGGTACACGGGCCATCCATGCGGCGGCTTCAGCGATGCGCGCCGGCTCTGCACCTGGCGCGAACATGGCGGGCACCAGGTTGCCGGCCAGGCCCGCCATGCCTAGCCCCAGATCCAGCGGCGCGAAGCGGCTCTGCAAAAACTGCTGCTGCCAGGCGCCATCCGCCTTGCCGAAAGCCGGTGAGGTGCTGTAAAGAACCAGGCCGTGTACCAGCGCGGGATGCAGGGCCGCCAGCTCCTGCGCAAGCATGCCGCCCATGCTGTGGCCCAGCAGCACATTGCATTTCGCGCCCGTGTGTTCGATCAGGGTTTGGAGTGCTTCCGCCAGCGAGGCATTGCTGCACAACGCGAGCGCCTGCGACGCGCCGTAACCCGGCATGTCCCAGGCAATCGTCCTGTAGCCGTGGCCCGCCAGCGCCGGCTGGTTGTGCGCCCAGGCCTCTTTGCCTCCGCCGACGCCGTGCAGCAGAAAAACGGCGGTATCGCCCTCCCCCTGCTCCAGATAGGCCGGCAGCACCATGGCTCAGGCCAGCTCGCCGGTCAGGCGGCCGGTATCCACAACCATCTGCCCGTCCAGGCGCACCGTGCAGTTTCTGAGCGGCAAATCGAAATGCCCCAGCGTGTGGCGCCCAGCCACCTCGTTGGCGCCGGTGGAATAAAGAAAGTTGCCGGCAAAGGCGCGCAGCTCGGTACCGTTGAAGTCCTTTTTGTCGTAAAAAGCCATGGCATCCCAGCGCGCCCTGGGGTTCATGCCCCAACCGACATGCGACACGGCATAGGCCTCGCGGTCGCCCCAGGCTGCCCAGTAGCTGCGCATCAGCTCGGCGTCCACATGCTGGCCGGCGATGTCGGTCACGAAGTCGTTTTCAATCGTCAGCACCACAGGCTTTTCGAGGTAGCGCTTGAAGGTGAGGTTGACGTCGCCCTGGTCCAGCACCAGCTTGCCGTTGACACTGCCTTTGGCCGGGAAGGCCAGGCACAGGCCGCCCGGCCAGTGCGAAATGGTGCCGGGCCGGGCGGTGTAGCCCCAGCCGCCGCCGGCTTGCGCCCCGGCCAGCGAGATGGAGAGGTCCGTGCCCGCCTGTGAGCTGACATGCATGGCTTTGGCATCCCTGAGCAGCTTGATGCCGGCCTTGACCTTGGGCTCCAGGGCCGCGTCGGGCAAACAGCGCTCCAGGATTTCAGGATGCTCGTTGGACACCATGAGGACGCGCGCACCGCCTTTCAGGATATCCGGCAGCTCGGCCGCGTGCAGCAGGCCCTCCACCGTCAGGTCGGCCACAAAGGTGCAGGCTGCCAGCGCCTGCACTACCGGAGCCAGCTGACCGATAGCGTCGGAGGCGCCGGTCGAGCGCACCGGTACCGGTGCGGTGAGCCGCGGGGTGTTCAGCACCAGGTGAAAGGCCCGCGCACCGAGGCGCGCCAGCGCAAGCTCGGCGAGCTGCACATTGACCGGACGTGACTGCGTTTCGGACAGGATGGCCGCCGTGTCACCCGCTTTCACGCCGCACAGCGCAAAGGCCTCGGCAAAGCAGTCAATCCAGCGGGCTTCGATTCGTTCCTGCAGCATGGGAAAAGCTTTCTTTAAAGGCGCGAGCCCAGCGTGAAATACCCGCCCGCATGAAACAGCAGCGGCGCGGCATCGGACAGCGTGAAACGCTCGACTTCGGCAATGAACAGGCAATGGTCGCCGGCCATCTGCCGCGACACCGTGCGGCATTCAAACCAGGCAGCGGCGCCGTGCAGCAGAGGCAGGCCCCAGGCGTTTTCGGCATGCGGCACCCCATCGAACTTGTCGGCCTGGGGCAAGGCGAAGCGGCGCGACACCTCCACCTGCGCTTCAGCCAGCACGTTGACGACAAAACGCTCGACGCTTTCGAATACCGGTAAATTGGGCGAACTGACGCGCAGCGACCACAGGATTAGCGGCGGCTCCAGCGACAGGGCCGAAAACGAATTGACCGTGAGCCCGACAAACTGGCCGCTGTCCGCGCGGGTCGTCACCACCGTGATGCCGGTGGCAAACTGGCCCAGCGCGGTGCGCAGGACCCGGCTGTCCAGCACAGGCCTTGGGTCAGGGGCAGCAGGATCCAGCGAAGCTTGCAAGGCGACATTCATCTGCGCATAATATATGAATATTCATGCAATACGCAATCACCTTCCTTCGCCGCCGAGGCCTGCCGTGAGCCGCGCCAGCAAGCCGGCTTGCCCGGCCCCGGCGGCCCGGTTCATCGACGGCTACCTGTCTTACCTGCTCGCACGCGCCAGCCATGTGGTGTACCGCGAGTTCCACGCCCAGGTCCAGGCAGCGGGCTTGAGCCACATGGAGTGGCGCCTGCTGGCCACCCTGTCGGATGGCGATGGGCTGACCATCGGCGAGCTGGCGCGCGAAATCCTGGCGCAACAGCCGACCCTGACCAAACTTGTGCAACGCATGGAAAAAGCCGGCTGGGTGCGGCGCGGCGAGGATCCAGCCGATGCCCGGCGCACCCTGGTGTTCGAAACGGCGCAGGGCCGCGCCACTGTGGCAGCCCTGCTGGCCCAGGCCAAGGCGCATGAAGACTTGCTGCTGCAGGGCTTCAGCGAACGCGACGTCACCGCCCTGAAAAAAATCCTGCGCACCCTGATCAGCCGCGGCAATGAAGCGTGACTTCGCGGCCACCAACTACTTGACTCAGTCAAGTAGTTGGCAGATGATCCGGGCATGGCATCCACTCCTGACACCCGACCCGGCGCCGTTCCCGCAGCCCACGTCAAGGCCCTGCGCGGCTTCAACCGTTTCTACACCCAGCGCATCGGTGTGCTCACGCCTTACCTGGGCAGCGAGCTGTCGCTGACCGACGTGCGTGTGCTTTATGAGCTGGCACATCGCCAGCAGCCCACCGCGACCGAACTGGGGCGCGACCTCGGCCTGGACGCCGGCTACCTGAGCCGCATCCTGCGCCGCTTCGAGTCGAGACACTGGCTGACGCGCCTGCCTTCTCCCAGCGACGCCCGGCAAAGCCTGCTGCAACTGACCGAAGCCGGTTACCAGGCCTTCGCGCCGCTACAGCAGCGCTCGCGCGACGAGGCAGCGGCACTGCTAGAACCCCTGCCCCACCCTGCCCGGCAGGAACTGACGCTGGCGCTGGCCACCGTGCAGCGCCTGCTCGATCCTGCCGCCGTGCCACCCGCGCCGGCCGTCGTCCTGCGCGACCCGCAGCCCGGCGACATGGGCTGGGTGGTGCAGCAGCACGGCGAAATTTATGCGCGCGAGTATGGCTGGGACAGCGAGTTCGAAGCCCTGGTCGCCGGCATCGTCGCCGGTTATGTGCGCGACTACCAGCCCGAGTGGGAACGCTGCTGGATTGCCGAGCTGGACGGCGAGCGCGTCGGCTCGGTGTTTGTCGTGCGCAAGTCAAAAACCGTGGCGCAGCTGCGCCTGCTGATCCTGGCGCCCGGCGCGCGCGGGCTCGGCCTGGGGGCCCGGTTGACCGATGAATGCCTTGCTTTCGCACGCAGCAAGGGCTACAAAAAAATGGTGCTCTGGACCAACAGCTGCCTGGACAGCGCGCGCGCCATTTATGGCAAGCGCGGCTTCCAGCTGGTCAAGAGCGAGCCTTACACCGGTTTCGGCAAAGAGCTGGTCGGCGAAACCTGGGAGCTCAAGCTGTGACCCGCCGGACATCGTTCTGAAACCCAACCTGGCCCTGCTGGCGGCTGCCGCCACCGGCGTGCAGGTCGGCGTGGCCATTGTGGCTTCGCGCTTTGTCGTGGCGGAGGTGCCGCCGCTAACCCTGGCCCTGCTGCGTTACGCCATTGGCCTGGTCTGCCTGCTGCCTTTTCTCTTGAAGCATTTCAGGGCACAAGCCCTTTCCGGCTGTGCGTTTATTGCTATAAAAACAGTAGCGCCTTCAGACTGGCTGGCGATGGCCGCCTTGGGCACAGGCCAGTTTGCGGTGCTAATCGTGCTGCTCAACTACGGGCTGCAGCACATAGGCGCGGCCCAGGCAGCGCTGATTTTCAGCCTGTTCCCGCTGCTGACCTTGCTGCTCTCCGCCGCGCTGGGGCGTGAACACATCTCGACGGCGCTGCTTGCCGGTGTGCTGCTGTCCATCACCGGCGTGGCCCTGTCGCTCTGGCCCAAACTCCAGGCGCCCCACCCCGGCCACTGGTGGGGCGAAGCGGCCGTGCTGGCCAGCGCCTGCGTTGGCGCCCTGTGCAGCGTGCTCTACCGCCCTTACCTGCGCCGTTATCCGACACTGGCGGTGTCCAGCTTTGCGATGCTGGTGTCGGTGCTGTTCCTGGGCCTGCTTGCGCTGCAGGAAAACTGGCCGGTGCGCGTGCAGGCTTTGAGCCTGCAGGCCTGGGCTGTGGTCGGGTTGATTGGGGTTTCCAGCGGCATCGGCTACTTCTGGTGGCTCTACGCACTCAAGCACGAATCGCCGACCCGCGTCACGGTGTTCCTGGCGCTCAACCCCGCCACAGCAGCATTGCTGGGCTGGGCGCTGCTGGGCGAGGCGCTGCATCCTGCCGTCCTGGCAGCCCTGGCGTTGATAGCGTCAGGCCTCTGGCTGGCCACGCGCGCTTCAGGTTCGCGGACTGAAAAGTCAGACCAGCCTTGACAAATGCAGCGGCAGTCAGCGGGCGATAATTACCAGCCATGAATCCTTCGCCAGACTTGTCCCCCGACGAAAAATCAGCACGCCCGCAACCGCAGTCCCTGACCGACCTGTTTGTCTCTTTCACCCTGCTGGCGCTGCAGGGTTTCGGCGGCGTGCTGGCCGTCGTGCAGCGCGAACTGGTCGAGAAAAAGCGCTGGATGACACGCGAGGAATTTGTCGAGGAATGGGCGGTGGCGCAAATCATGCCGGGGCCCAACGTCGTCAACATCTCGCTGATGATCGGCCACCGTTATTTCGGCCTGCCGGGTGCCATGGCCGCACTGGCCGGCATGCTGACCGTGCCGCTGGCGGTGGTGCTTTTGCTGGCGTTGGTGTACGCACAGTTTGCCGGCCATCCCGGCGTGGCAGGCGCCCTGCGCGGCATGGGCGCCGTGGCTGCCGGCCTGATCGCTGCCACCGGCCTGAAACTGATGGGCGCACTCAAAACCCACCCGCTGGGCCTGCCCATCTGCATCACGCTGGCGGTGCTGTGTTTTGTGGGCATCGCGCTGCTGCGCCTGCCGCTGGTCTATGTGCTGCTCGGCCTGGGCGTCGTGGCCTGCACGCTGACCTGGCGAAAGCTGCGCCCATGAGCATCGTGCTGCACTGGAACGACTGGCTGGCCATGTTCGGCCACTTCATGATCCTGTCGCTGTTGTCGGTAGGCGGCGCCATCACCACCGCACCCGACATGCACCGCTACCTGGTCGATGGCGAGCACTGGCTGACCGATACACAGTTCAACGCCTCGGTGGCGATTGCCCAGGCCGCCCCCGGGCCCAACGTGCTGTTTGTCGCGCTGATGGGCTTGCATGTCGGGCTGAACGCGGGCGGGCCGCTGACCGGGCTGTTTGGCGTTTTCATCACCATGCTGGGCATTCTGTTGCCCAGCACCACCCTGACTTACCTGGCCGCCAGCTGGGGCCACCGCAACCGCGACCTGCGCGGCGTACGCGCCTTCAAGCAGGGCATGACGCCGATTGTCATTGCGCTGCTGGTGGCCACCGGCTGGATCCTGGCCAGCGCCAACGTCACCGGCCTGAAAGACTGGCCCGTGGCACTGCTGACTGTGGTGACCGCACTGATTGTCTGGCGCACCCGCTTGCACCTGCTGTGGCTGCTGGGGGCCGGCGCCCTGCTGGGCTGGTTGGGCTGGATTTAAGAGCTGGCGGAACCAACGCTCAGTGCAGGTTCGGCACCTGCAACACAAGCGCAAACAGCTCGTTGCGAAAATGGATACCCAGCCGCGCAAACGCACGGTTGCGGTAGGTCCGTACTGTAGGCAGGCCCAAACCGAGGTCTGCGGCCACCCCTTCCTGCGTCATGCCCTGCAACAGGCGCGCGCAGACATCGAGTTCACGCGCGGTGAGCTGGCCATTAAGTCGTTTCAGCCTTTGTGCCAACGCCTGTAGCGAGCCTGACTTGGCCGGCGGATCAGACGCCGGCAACTGCGCAAGCGCCAGGTGTTTCTGGGTCAGCGCCAGCAGCGCCGGCGCCAGGCCGTCCAGGGCGGCGACCTGCCCGTCACTGAAGGCGCGCTGGTGCACATGACGGTAGAAGTTGATGGCAAAAACCGTGTCGTCGGCCTGTTGCCGGACGATGGACACACGCTCGGCCACACCGTGCGCCTCGTACACGCGCGCCCGGTGTTCTGCCGCCACGTCCTGCGCGCTGATGTGACACAGCAGCGTCGACTCCCGCGCCGGGCCGGCCTGCTCACGTACCAGCGAGCGGTCGCTGAGGTAGGGACCGGACAGGTAGGCACGCCAGCAGTCGCGCGTGGTGTCGGGAATGCCGTGGCTGGCCGACATGAAGATCGCCGGCTGGCAATGCGGGCCAGTGCGGTACACCGACCACGAGCCAGCGGGAAACACTGGATACAGGCCATGGAGCAGGTCCTTGTCGAAATGCGGCAGGCCCAGCCGCGTGATCATGCCGGCCAGGGCCTGGCCGGTGTCCGGACCGGGCGCCTGGGTGAGGTTCCACTTTCTCATTGTTTTTTTCCTGATGGCACGCCGGTGACGTGCGAAGGCTGTCATCTTCGCGGATGACAGCACGCCCGGCTCTCGGGGATTACGCTAAACCCCATGAATTCACCCGCCGCGCCCCAGCTCGTCCCACAGCTTGTCCACTTTGCCGATGTGTCCGTGCAGGTCGGCCAACCGCAGGAGGTCGGTCAGACCGTGCGCGGCCTGCGCCGGTTGATTCCCATCCTGGGCGGCGAGGCCACCGGCCATGGCTGGACCGCCCGCGTGCTGCCTGGAGGCGCGGACTTCCAGCTGCTGATCAGCGACCGGCTCGCCGAACTCGATGCGCGCTACGTGATGGAGACCGACGGCGGCGACATGCTTTACGTACAGAACCGCGCCGTCCGCTCCGGCCCGGCGGAGCTGATGGCGCGGCTGGTGCGCGGCGAGCCGGTCGATCCGGCGCAGATCTACTTTCGCTGCTCGCCCAGCTTTGAAACCGCTTCACCAGCCCTGGCCTGGATCACCGAACGCATGTTTGCCGGCAGCGGTGCCCGCCACCCGGACCGGGTAGTGATGCGGTTCTACGAGCTCACCTGAACCCACCCCCTTTTCCGCCTTTTTATCGTTCAAACAAGGAGACACACCATGAAAACCCCGCCCCCTTCAAAAGCCCGCCGCGCCCTCGCCATCGGCATGCTTGTCGCCGGATTGCTGCCCTGGGCGGCGGCCCAAGCGCAATCCGCCTACCCGTCCCGGCCGGTGCGCATGATCGTCGGCTTTCCGGCGGGCACCGGACCGGACATCGTGGCGCGTCTGCTGGCGCAAAAGCTGTCGGAAAACTGGGGCGGCATGGGCGTTATCGTCGACAACAAGCCCGGCGCGGGCGGACTGATCGCGGCGTCCGAGGCCGCGCGCGCGGCACCGGACGGCTACACCCTGATGCTGGGCGAGACCGGCCAGCTCAGCATCGCGCCCAGCAGCTACAACAAGCTGCCCTACGATCCGGCCAAGGACTTCATCCCGGTCAGCCAGGTCGTCAGTTCAGACTTTGCGCTGCTGGTGAACCCGCAAAAAGTGCCGGCCAAAAATGTCAAGGAGTTGGTGGACTGGACGAAGCAGCAAAAAGGCCTGTTCATGGCCACCTTCGGCGCCGGCACGCCGGGACATTTCGGCGCCTTCATGTTCGGCGAAGCGATAGGAATCAAACCGGAACCAGTTCACTACAAAAGCACCGGCGACGCCCTGGGAGGTCTCTTCAGCGGCGACGTGCAGGGCGTGTTCGCCAGCGTCGGGCTGGCCGCGCCCCAGGTGAAGGCCGGCAAGCTGGCCGCGCTGGGCACGACCGGGCCGGTGCGCGCCGGCCTCTTGCCCGAGGTGCCCACCATCAAAGAGCAGGGTTACAGCAACCTCGAGTTCACGTCGTGGTTCGGCATCGTGGCACCCGCCAGAACGCCGGCCGACATCGTGGCCCGCCTGAGCGCAGACGTGCAGAAGGCGGTGCACTCGCCCGAAGGCAAACAGAAGATGGAAGACGCCGGCTTTCGCGTCACCGGCACCACCGGCGACGAGTTTGCGCGCATCATCCGGGCCGACACGATGACCTGGGGCAAGGCCGTCGCGGCCACCGGGTTCAAGGCCGACTGAAGACGCGGGCGGGGCTGGCCGGCCTGAAATGAGAAACCAGCCTCAGGCCGCTCGCTGGCGCAGTGCCTCGTACAGGCAGACACCGCTGGCCACCGACACATTGAGGCTTTCCACGGCGCCACGCATCGGGATGCGAACCAGCTCGTCGCAGGTCTTGCGCGTGAGCTGGCGCATGCCCTCGCCTTCGGCGCCCAGCACCAGCGCCACCGGGCCCTTCAAATCCACGTCGTAAATGGTTTTTTCGGCATCGTCGCTGGTGCCTATGCACCAGATGTTGCGTTCCTTGAGCTCGCCCAGCGTACGCGCCAGGTTGGTCACCATGAAGTAAGGCATGGTTTCGGCGGCGCCGCTGGCCACCTTGGCCACGGTGGCGTTGATGCCGGCTGCATGGTCCTTGGGCGCGATCACCGCATGCGCACCGGCGCCGTCGGCCACGCGCAGGCAGGCGCCGAGGTTGTGCGGGTCGGTCACGCCGTCCAGCACCAGCAGCAGCGGCGCTTCGGTCCCGGCGGCTTCGAGCTGCTCGAGCAGTTCGTCCAGTGACTTGACCTGCGGCACGGCATCCACCCGCGCCACCACGCCCTGGTGGCCGTGGCTGCCGCACATCTTGGCCAGGCGCAACCCGTCCGACTCGATCAGGCGGATACCGGCCTCTTTGGTGCGGTCGACAAACTGGCGCATGCGCGCGTCGCGGCGCGAAACGTCGAAAAATACCTCGAAAACAGACTGCGGTGCGGTTTTAATACGCACACCGACTGCGTGGAAGCCGAACAAAACTTTGGGTGAAGATGACATCACGCGATTATCACTGCACCGTCCCGGCTGACAGCAGGGAGCAGCGGGAGGATGGGCGGTACGGTGCAAGGCCTAAAATAGTAACAAGACGTTTTTTCTCAATGGGGACGATATGGGTTTACGCCTTAAATTCAATCTGGTGCTGGTGATCGTTTTCCTGGCCGGCTTCGCCGCTGCCGGCCTGGTGTCGCGCCAGCTGCTGCAGGACAACGCCCGCGAAGAGGTCTTGCGCAATGCCCGCCTGATGATGGACACGGCGCTGTCCGTGCGGGCCTATACCGTCGAGCAGGTCAAGCCGCATCTGGACAAGCAGCTCGAAGAGGTTTTCCTGCCGCAAACCGTGCCGGCCTATGCGGCCACCGAGACCCTGAACCATATCCAGAAAAAATACCGCGACTACGGCTACAAGGAAGCCACGCTGAACCCGACCAATCCGCGCGACCGCGCCACCGACTGGGAAGCCGATATCGTCCAGCAGTTCCGGAAAAACGCCGACTCGAAAGAGCTGGTATCCGAGCGCACCGGCGGCACCGGCCGCATCCTGTACATCGCCAAACCGATCCAGATCAGCAACCCGGCCTGCCTGCAGTGCCACAGCGTGCCGGCAGCGGCGCCGGCCAGCATGATCAAGATCTACGGCGAGGCCAATGGGTTCGGCTGGAAACACAACGAAATCATCGGCGCGCAGGTGGTGACCGTTCCCATGGACATCCCCATCCTGAATGCCGAACGGGCCTTCAAGACCTTCATGGCTTCGCTGGCCGCCGTGTTTGCCGTCGTCTTTATTGCGCTGAACGTGATGCTCAGCTGGCTGATCGTGCGCCCCATCCGGCGCATGTCGCAGGCGGCCGACAAGGTCAGCACCGGCGACTTCGATGTACCGGAATTTTCCGACGCAGGCCGCGATGAAGTGGCCGTGCTCGGCAGTTCCTTCAACCGCATGCGCCGCAGCCTCGAAAAAGCCATGCAGATGATTGAACGGGGAAACTGAACACATGAGCCCCATCACGATGAAGGGCGCTGCTTGAGCAGCTTGCCTGCACCGGATGCAAAGCCACCCGCGGCGGGCGCGGACGCGGCCGCCCTGCCCGCCGGCCACAAGGTATTCGAGTACCGCATTGAGAAAATGCTGGGCGGCGGCGGCTTCGGCATCACTTACCTGGCCAACGACATCAACCTCGAGCTGCCGGTCGCCATCAAGGAGTATTTTCCGGGCGACCTGACAACGCGGGCGGCCGACCTCTCGGTGCGCGTGCGGGTGCCCGAGGGCGAGCAACAGTTCCAGTGGGGCCTGGAGCGTTTTCTGGACGAAGCTCGCGCGCTGGCCGCCTTTCGCCACCCCAACATTGCGCGCGTGCTGCGCTATTTCCGCGAAAACGGCACGGCCTACATCGTCATGGAGTACGAGTCCGGCGATCCGCTCAAACGCTGGCTGGCACGCCAGCCGGCGCTGGACCAGGCCGGCCTGCTCAAGGTGATTTACCCACTGATGGACGGCCTGGAGGCCGTGCACAAGCTGGACTTCCTGCACCGCGACATCAAGCCAGACAACATCTACATACGCGCCGACGGCACGCCGGTGCTGCTGGACTTCGGGGCGGCGCGCCGCTACACCGGCGGGCGCGACCTGACCAACATCGTCAGCCCCGGTTTTGCCCCCTTCGAGCAATACCACAGCAAGGGCAACCAGGGCCCGTGGACCGACATCTATTCTCTCGGTGCGGTGATGTACTGGATGACCACCGGGCAAAAACCGCTGGAGTCGGCCGCACGCGTCCAGGGCGATGCCATGCCCAAGGCCGTGGACATCGGCAATGCCGCCGTGTTCGGCGATGCACTGCTGCGCGCCATCGACTGGGCGCTGAGCCCGAACGAGGCGCGCCGGCCGCAGAACGTTGCCGAGCTGCGCGCCGCGCTGGCGGGAGCGCCGGCAGTGCAGGCCACGCAGGCGATGGCTGCAAGCCGGGTGTCACCCGACACCCGCTCCGGCCCCGACAGCGATGTGCTGGCCTTCGCCGCCAACGCACGCTCCTTCCCCGGCAGCAGCGCCGAAAACCTGCGCAAGAACGTGCTGGGCACGGTGATGTTCCTGGACCTGGTGGCCTATTCGAAACATTCGATCGACCAGCAGGTGGTGCTCAAGGAGCGTTTTAACGAGCTGATCATCAAGGCACTCAAGGGCGTGGCCGAGGCCTCGCGCATCGTGATCGACACCGGCGATGGCGCGGCCACCTGCTTCCTCGGCGATCCGGAGGAAGCGCTGCAGTCGGCGCTGCTGCTGCGCGGGCTGCTGCTGCAGAAATACGGCCAGATGCTGTCAGTGCGCATCGGCCTGCACCTGGGGCCCATCCGCATGGTGTTTGACATCAACCAGCGCGTCAACGTGGTCGGCGATGGCATCAACGTAGCGCAGCGCATCATGGATTTCGCCCAGCCCAACCAGATCGTGGTCTCGCGGGCTTACTACGACGTGGTCGCCTGCATCACCGACAACGCAGCCACCATGTTCAGCCCCCTGGGGCCGCACCTGGACAAACACCTGCGCTCGCACGACATCTATGCCGTGCTGGACCCGAAAGCGCGGCCGGTTCTCGCTCCGGCGCGCAGCAGCGAGTTCGAGAATACGGCCTCGTTTGCGGCACTGGCCACACTGACACCGGAAATCGCGGCCGAGATCGAAGCCGAACTGGCCCGCAGCATCGGGCCGTTGGCCAGGGTGCTTGTGCAGAAGGCGCTGCCGCGCAGTGTCAGCGCCCAGGGCTTGCGCCAGCTGCTGGCGGTGTCGATTCCGGACCCCGCGGCGCGTGAGTTGTTTGTCACCCCGAAAAACCACAAAACACAGCCCGCACCCGATTCCGGCGCACGCAGCGACTGGGGCGCCTTGAACCCTTTCAGCCGTCCACGGGCTGATATCAGCCAACCCGTCAACTCACGCTCGGGCCCCACCTCGACCCTTTCTTCGCCCTACTTCAGTTCCGAGCAGCTGACACAAATCGAAAAGGCCCTGAGCCAGTTCATCGGGCCCCTCGCCAAAATGATCATCAAAAGGGAAATCGCCCGGCATACCTCGCTGGAGGCGCTGCTGAAGGCCCTCGCCGCCGAGGTGGACCGTCCGGCGGACCGCGCCAAATTCCTGGCAGCGACGCACAGACTCTAAGCTGGCGCCAGGCCCATACGCTCCTGCATTGATAGCATACTTCGCCCGAAGAACAAGGGCTTGAAGCCTATTTCACCTTAAGCAGCGACCACCTGGCCGGCTTCGATCGTGATGCGCCGCTCGCAGCGGGCGGCGATGCCGGGATCGTGCGTCACCAGCACCAGCGTGGTCCCCAGTTCCTGGTTGAGTTCGAACATCAGCGCCATGACTTTTTCGCCGGTGGCAAAGTCCAGACTGCCGGTCGGCTCGTCGGCCAGCAGCAGCGCCGGCTGCACCACAAAAGCCCGCGCCAGTGCCACACGCTGCTGCTCGCCGCCGGACAGCACCTTGGGGTAGTGCCCCAGGCGCTCGCCCAGGCCGACACGCTTGAGCATCTCGGTGGCCTGCGCCCGCGCGTTCCTTGCGCCCGACAGCTCAAGCGGCAGCATGACGTTTTCCAGCGCATTGAGGTTGCCCATGAGCTGGAAGCTCTGGAAAACAAAGCCGATTTTCTGGGCGCGAAGCGCGGCGCGGTCGTCTTCACTGAGCGCAAACAGGTCCTGGCCGGCCAGCTGCACCGTGCCCTGGGTGGGCGTGTCCAGCCCGGCGATGATAGACAGCAGCGTGCTTTTGCCCGAGCCGGAAGCGCCGACAATGGCGGCAGTCTCCCTGGCCGCCAGCGAGAAATCAATATCGCGCAAAATGGTCAGGGTGCCGGTCGAGTCGCTCACGCTCTTGAAAACATGCTCGACGGAAATAATTGCAGAAGAACGGTCTTCTGCCGATGCCGGTGAGGCCGGCAATGTCAGGGAAACAGGAACAACGGGTTCAAACATGCCAGCCTTATCGGATATTTTGAGATTCCACCGCCCTGACTTTACCAAGCCCGGCCTGCGCGCGGGCCTGCTGGGCCTGATGCTTTGTATTTTCATGCTGGTATTGCCGCAAAACAGCCTGGCCCAGGCAGCCGCCAAACTCAACGCCGGCGACGGCCCGGTCATCCTGGTGGTGGGCGATTCGCTGAGTGCGGAGTACGGCCTCAAACGCGGCAGCGGCTGGGTCAGCTTGATGGCACAGCGCCTGGCCACCGAAAAAATCCCGGCCAGGGTGGTCAACGCCAGCATCAGCGGCGACACCACCTCGGGCGGTCGTTCGCGCCTGGGCACCCTGCTCACCCAGCACAAGCCCGGCGTGGTCATCATCGAGCTGGGCGGCAACGATGCCCTGCGCGGCCTGCCGCTGGACATGACCGAAGGCAACCTGCGCGCCATGACGCAGGCGGTACAGAAAGCCGGCGCCAGGGTCCTGCTGGTGGGCATGCAGGTGCCACCGAACTACGGCAGCGATTACGCCGCGAAATTCTCCGGGCTGTTTGCCAGGGTTGCGAAAGACAGCAAGGCCGGACTGGTGCCCTTTCTGCTCAAGGGCGTGGCCGACACCGGCGACGCAACCGGCATGTTCCAGGCCGACCGCATCCACCCGACCGAACAGGCACACTCCCTGATGCTGGCCAATGTCTGGCCCGAGTTGAGAAAACTCGCCAAGTGAGCGTCGACCGCATCTCCGCCGAAGAGGCCCTGGGCCGGCTGGCCGATTTTTCCGCCGTCATCGATGCCCGCAGCGAAGGCGAATACGCCGAAGACCACCTGCCCGGTGCCGTCAACTGGCCCAGCCTGCATGACGAGGAACGCAGGGTCGTCGGCACGAAATACAAGCAGATCAGCCAGTTCGAAGCCAAAAAGCTGGGAGCGGCGCTGGTGGCCCAGAACATCGCGGCCCATATCCAGCGCGAGGTGCTGGACAAACCCCGGGAATGGCAGCCGCTGGTGTATTGCTGGCGCGGCGGCAAGCGCAGCGGCTCGCTGGCCCTGGTCCTGGACCAGATCGGCTTCAGGGTGACACTCGTCGACGGCGGCTACAAGGCCTTTCGTGCTGCGCTGGTGGCCGACCTGCCCTCACTGGCGGCACGCCACCAGTTCCGCGTCGTGTGCGGCCCCACCGGTGCCGGCAAGACCCGCCTGCTGCAGGCCTTGGCGCAACAGGGCGCGCAGGTGCTGGACCTGGAAGCGCTGGCGAACCACCGCAGCTCGGTGCTGGGCCTGATCCCCGGCGTGGCGCAACCGAGCCAGAAGGCTTTTGACAGCCTGATCTGGGCGGCGCTGCACGGCTTTGATGAAACGCGACCGGTCTACATCGAAAGCGAAAGCAAGAAAGTCGGCAACGTGGCCGTGCCTGAGGGCCTGATTGCCGCGATGCGGGCCAGCCCCTGCCTGCGACTGGACCTGCCCGAGGGCGAACGGGTGGCGCTGCTGCTGGAGGACTACGATTTTTTTGTGAAAGACATCGCTTTTTTCTGCGAGCGCCTGGCGGCCTTGACCGAAGCGCGCGGCAAGCTCACCGTGCAGGACTGGCAGGCACGGGCGCGCAGCGGCGACCTCGCTTCGGTGGTGCAGGAACTGCTGGTCCAGCATTACGACCCGGCCTACCTCCAGTCGATACAGCGCAACTTCAGCCAGTACAACACGGCCCGGGTGCTGGTACCGCGCGACCACACGGCAGCGGCCATGCACGAACTGGCGCAAACCCTGCTGGCGGCCTGAAGCGGCCGGCCCCAACGACAAGGCCCCGGAGGAACAGTCGCCTGTCCTTCCGGGGCCTGGTGTCAAATACGCTATCAAAAAGAGAGCTGCTTGTGCCCGCTCGTCAAGGGCTAAAGCCCGATTTTATTCAGTTCATCAAAGGCCGGTCGCGCGTCAGGGCGCAGGGTCTGCCGGCGGTGCGGTGCCGCCGCCCTCTTCCCCCTCTGGCGTGTCGTCATCCGGCAGGTCCGGTTTGCCCTCGGCCTTGCGTTTGAGTTTTTCCTCTTTTTTCTTCTTTTTGGCCAGCTCTTTCTGGCGCTTTTCGTAGGAATAATTGGGAGTTGCCACGGCGTGCTTTCTTCAGGGGAATATGTCCTAACTGTACTGCATCGCCGCGAGCGATTGGGCTAGATCGGCCTGCAGGTCGGCAACCGCCTCCAGCCCGACGGAAAACCGTACCAGGCCGCCTTTGTAGGACCAAGGCGTGGTCCGGATGGCCGGCACGTCATACGGCGCGCACAGGCTCATGGGGCCGGCCCAGCTGTAACCCAACTGGAACAGCTGCAGGCTGTCGCAAAACTGGTCGACCTGCGCCTGCGCATAGCCGGGTTTGAACACAACACTCAGCAGGCATGCCGCGGCCGTGCAGTCGCGCTTCCAGAATTCATGCCCCGGCGAGCCTTCCAGCGCCGGGTGCAGCACCGCCTCGATCTGCGGCTGCTGCTGCAGCCAGGCCGCCAGCGTGCGGGTCGCGGCGTCCTGAGCGGCATAACGCAAGGCCATGCTGCCCAGGCCGCGCAGCACCAGCTCGACATCGTTGCCGCCGACGCCGTAGCCCACGCGCATATGACAAAAATGAACCAGCTGGTGCAGCGTCTCGTCGCGCGTGACGACCGAGCCCATCAGCACATCCGCGCCGCCGCTCGGGTACTTGGTCAGCGCCTGGACGGAGATGTCGGCGCCCAGCGCAAAGGCGTTGAAGGCGATGCCAGCTCCCCAGGTGTTGTCCAGCGCCGTGACGATGCCTTGCGGATGCACGTCGCGATGCGCCTTGACGGCGGCCACCAGTGCCGGCAGGTCCGGAAACTCCAGGGTAATCGAGCCCGGCGCCTCGAGCCAGACCAGGCGCGTTTTGGCACTGAGCTTCGCAGCCAGGTCGGCAGGTTGCAAGGCATCGTAATAACGCGTGCTGACGCCCCAGGCGGCCAGCTCGTGCTGCGCAAAAGCCTTGTTCGGGCCGTAGGCGTTGTCCGGAACCAGCACCTCGTCACCGGCCTTGAGCAACGCCATGTCTACCAGCACCACGGACGCCAGCCCGCTGGGAACCAGGGTGCAGAAGCTGCCGCCTTCCAGCGTGGCAATGCGCTCTTCCAGCGTGAAGGTGGTCGGCGTGCCGTGCAGGCCGTAGGTGTAGCCGGTCTTGTGTTTCCAGTCGCGCTGGCGCAGCGCAGCGACGCTCGGGAAAATAATGGTCGAAGCCTTGTGGACCCCGGGTTGGACCGAGTCAAAGCCGGCCGGCGGCTTGTAGGCGTGGTGGATCAGTTGGGTGGAAATATCGCTCATGCGTCCATGTTAACGACATGCGGCGATTTGCACCGGACCCACACCAGGGTCGCTGCCACCCTTAGTCAAGATGTTTTTTCAGGAATGCGGTCCAGACCGGCACCGCCACGAATTGATTACCCGTGTGGCCGCCGTGATAGCCGTGTGTTGTGCAGTTGGCCAGCACGGCAGCGATGTCGCCAGCAGTGAACCCCGTCTTCTCGTCAACCACCGTGCCTCCGCGCCGCACGAGGATGTCACAGTTGGCGGTATTGGGATGGCGCTGCGCAAAGGCCCGCTTGTGGTTGAAATCGAAATTGTGCCCCTGCCCTGCAAGCACCAGGCTTTCAGCCTTGCCGCCACGCTCGTTTACCCACGCGGCGTAGCGCTGGCAAAGTGCTGCGGGCGCAGCGTCGTCCTGGTCACCGGTGACGATAAGCATCGGCGGGTCGAAGTACCGGTCCCGCACTTCATCGCGTACGCCGCAGAAAGGGTACAGCCCCACAATCACGTCCATGGGTTTGGCGTTGAACAGCTTGCGATAGGTGCCGCGCACCTTCGACTCGACGATATCGTGCGTCCACTTCCTGTTGACCGACAGGCCGGCACCGGCCCCATAACTCTCACCCAGGTAGCCTACACGCCTGAAACCCTGCGTGCGACGCAACCAGTCGGCGGCAGTCAGGCTGTCCATGTTCATGTTCAGGACATTGGCGCCCTTCGCATGGCCCGCCACGAGGTCGTCGGCCACCCGGCGGATGCCGCGAGGGGTGTAGTGGTCCATCACCAGCGAGGCAATACCCAGCTCATTCAGTGCATCAACGTAGTGAAAAATGTTGGGGTCAAGGCCTTGCGCACCATGCGAGACAAGCACGACGGCGGTGGCGCCAGCAGGTTTGAACAGGTAGCCGATGCCATCTATCGCCTCACAGGCAAGCGGTACGCCTGTGCAGCGCAGGGTCTGCCAGCCCACCTTCTCGCCAGATGCAGCGCTTGCTGCCTGGGCTACCACGTCCGCACTGGCGCACAACAGCGCGAGGTTGATCAGGCACAGGGCAAATGCTCTTCTGAACATGGCGCCTGGCCTCCTCCGGCTAAACCTTCCATTTCTCCAGCAGCTTCTCCGGGCCCATGCTGTCGTAACCTTCGAAGGGCTGGTGAATCCACGGATTGGTCGGCAAAAATTCGACTGAATAATCCGGCTGGAAGGTCGACACGCCCTTGGTCCAGATCACGGCGCTGCGCAGTTCGGTGATGGGCTTGTAGTTGTTGCGCAGCTGGTGGATCACGGCGTTGAGCGTGTGGCCGGTGTCGGCCAGGTCGTCCACCAGCAGGACCTTGCCTGCGATCTCGCCCTTGGGCGTGGTGATGAAACGCGCAATGTCGAGGTTGCCCTGCGTCATGCCGGCATCGGCGCGGTAGGAGCTGGTGGACATGATGGCCAGCGGCTTGTCAAAGATGCGTGACAGGATGTCGCCGGGCCGCATGCCACCGCGGGCCAGGCACAGGATGGTGTCGAACTGCCAGCCGGACTGGTGGACCTTGATCGCCAGTTTTTCAATCAGGTTGTGGTATTCGTCATAACTGACATAGAGATGCTTGCCGTCTTCCGTCAACATGAAAATGCTCCTGATTCAATAGCTGGCTGCGCCCGCCCCCATTGGGCTGGAACGCGATTTGATTCAAAGGTTTCGCGAAACCGTTCAGGCGGCAAAGGGGTTGCGCAGCAAGATCGTGTGGTCGCGGTCGGGGCTGGTCGAAATCATGTGGATGGGCACGCCCGTGACTTGCTCGATGCGATGCAGGTAGCGCTGGGCTGCGTCGGGCAGCTTGTCGTAGTCGGTCACGCCCACCGTGCTCTGGGTCCAGCCCGGCAGGGTTTCGTAAATCGGTTTGCAGCGCGCAATCTCTTCGGCACCCATGGGCAGGATGTCGATGAGGTGGCCGTCGAGCTCGTAGCCGGTGCACAGCTCCAGCTGGTCAATGCCGTCAAGCACGTCGAGCTTGGTGATGCACAGGCCCGACAAGCCGTTGACCTGCGCCGAACGCTTGAGCAGCGCGGCGTCGAACCAGCCGCAACGCCGGCTGCGCCCAGTGGTCACACCTTTTTCGGCGCCTACGGTGCTCATGTGGTAGCCCGGGGTTCCGGGCTTTTCCCAGTCAAGCTCGGTCGGGAACGGGCCGCCGCCGACACGTGTGCAATAAGCCTTGGTGATGCCCAGGATGTAATGCAGCATGCCCGGGCCGACACCGGCGCCCGCGGCGGCATTGCCGGCCACGCAATTGCTCGAGGTCACGAAGGGATAGGTGCCGTGATCGACATCGAGCAAGGTGCCCTGCGCACCTTCGAACAGCAGATTCGCGCCCTCGGCATTCGCGTCGTTGAGCTCGCGCGAAACGTCGGCCATCATGGGCTTGAGCAGCTCCGCATGGCGCATGGCTTCGTCATAAACAGGCTGAAACTCGATGGCCGGCGCTTTCAGGTAGCCGGTCAAGACAAAGTTGTGCAGGTCCAGCAGCTCGCGCAGCTTGGCGGCAAAACGCTCCGGGTATTTCAGGTCCTGTACACGCAGGGCGCGGCGCGCAATCTTGTCTTCGTAGGCCGGGCCGATACCGCGGCCGGTGGTGCCGATCTTGACCGTGCCGCCGGTTTCCCGGCGTGTTTCGCGTGCAACATCGAGTGCCACGTGGAATGGCAGAATCAGCGGGCAGGCTTCGCTGATGCGCAGGCGCGAGCGCACCTCGACACCGGCTTTTTCCAGGCCTTCGATTTCCTCGAACAGCTTGGCTGCAGACAGCACCACACCGTTGCCGATATAGCACTTCACGCCGGGACGCATGATGCCGCTCGGAATCAGGTGCAGGGCTGTCTTGATGCCGTTGATGACCAGCGTGTGGCCGGCATTGTGGCCGCCCTGGAAACGCACCACCCCCTGGGAGCTTTCGGTCAGCCAGTCCACCAGCTTGCCTTTGCCTTCGTCACCCCATTGGGTGCCCACGACCACCACGTTGCGGCCGGCCGTTGCGGCAGTTGTCTTTGTCATCTTCAGTTCACTCTTTAAGGATTGTTGCGGGGATGCAGGGATGGTTCGCGGCACCGTTCAGGCCGGCGTTTTACCCAGCGGCTGGACCTGCCACTGGCCGGCAACGCTGGCCAGTTCGCGGTCGCAGTCAAATTCATCGACTTCGTGTTCATGGCCGGGCAGGACGCAGGCCACGGTTTCGCCGCCGGCGCGCAATCTGGCAATAGCAGCGCGCAGGCCGGCTTCTTCGCCCCAGGGGGCGCGTATGGCGGGCCGCAGCGGTTTGGGCGTCAGCACGCTGACCAGTTCCTTGAGGTCCAGGCTGAAGCCGGCCGCAGGCCGGTTGCGCCCAAACACGGCACCGACCTCGTCATAACGGCCACCGCGCACAAGCTCGGCGCCCTGGGCACCGTCACGCTGGCCGTGACCGTAAATGGCAAAGCGGGTACCGCTGTAGTAGGCATAGCCACGCAGGTCGGCCAGATCGAACCCAATCTTGACGCCGCTCGTGAGGTTGCCCACATGGGTTGCCAGCCACTTCAGGTTCTGCAGCGCCTTCAGCGCTTCGGGCAAAGCCTTGAAAGCCTTCTCGGCTTCAGCCAGCACCTTTTCGTCACCGTAGAACTGCAGCAGGGCAAGCAGTCCCTGGCGGGCCGCGGCGGGCAACTCTCCGTTGAGGCTGGAGGTCAGGCTGGACAGCTCGCTCGCGTCCTTGCTCGCCAGGGCTGCATGAATGCGGGCCAGCATGGCGGCACTGACCTTCGCACCGGCCAGCAGGCTGCTGACGATACGCACATCGGCCATATCCACCGACAGCTTCGTGACGCCAGCGGCCGCCAGCCCTTCCAGCGCCAGCAACTGGGCTTCCAGGTCGGCCTCGAGCCCGGCATGGCCGTAAATTTCGGCACCGAACTGCAGCGGCTCACGGGTGGCGTGCGGGCGGTCGGCGCGGGTGTGCAGCACCGGGCCGCAGTAACACAGGCGGGCCACGCCCTGGCGGTTCAGCAGGTGGGCGTCGATGCGCGCGACCTGCGGCGTGGTGTCGGCGCGCAGGCCCAGCGTGCGTCCGGACAGCTGGTCCACCAGCTTGAAGGTCTGCAGGTCGAGCGCTTCACCGGTGCCGGTCAGCAGGGATTCGAGGTGTTCGAGCAGCGGCGGCATGACCAGCTCGTAGCCATAGCTGCGTGCCGTGTCCAGGAACAGACGGCGCAGCTCCTCGATGTGACGCGCCTCGGAGGGCAGGACATCGGCAATTTGATCCGGCAATTGCCATGATGACGACCAGGCGGGCATGTATTTATCGTGGGCTGTTAAAAACAGGATTTTACCGGGCTTGAGGCCCGGTTTCCGGCCAACCGCCCGCCGGATACCGACATCGGGCAGGAAAAACGCGGGGGACGGGCTACCGGGAAGCAGCCGTCAGATGAGAAAGGCGATGCAGGCCAGGCCGACCGCGATGCTGCACAGGCCAAAAAAGCGTATCTGGCCATCACTGAGCTTGAGGATCTGCTCGAACATGCCGCGCCAGCCGCGCGGCGAGAGCAAAGGCAGCAGACCCTCAATCACCAGCATCAGGGCCAGTGCCTGCCAGATCGTGCTGCTGTCCAAGCGGTGCCGTTATTTCTTGGCGGCCGGTGCCGTGCCGCTGCCGGAGCTGCGCATGGCCTTGAAAAAATCGGACGAAGGATCGAGCACCATCACGTCGCCTTTTTTGTCGAAGCTGGCCTTGTAGGCATCCAGGCTGCGGTAAAACTGGGCGAACTGCGGATCACGGCCGAACGCATCGCTGTAGGCAGAGGCGGCCTGCGCATCACCCTCACCCTTGATTTTCTGCGCTTCACGGTAGGCATTGGCAATGGTGACCTCGCGCTGGCGGTCGGCATCGGCGCGGATTTTTTCGCCCTCGGCAGCACCGGTGGAGCGCAACTCGTTGGCGACCCGCTTGCGCTCGGCCTCCATGCGGCGGTAGACCGATTCCGTGATGGACTCCACATAATCCACGCGCGTGATGCGCACGTCGATCACGTCGATGCCCCAGGGCTTGGCGCCGCGCACGACTTTCAGTACTTCCGCTTTCACGTCAGCCATCAGGGCTTCGCGCTCGAGCGACAGCAGGTCCTTGACGGTGCGTTTGTTGATGGCTTCCTGAAAGGCATTCCGCACCACGCGGTTAAGCTGGTTGGCACCGGCACGCTCGTCGAGACCGACATTGCGGATGTACTCCGACGGCTGGATGATGCGCCATTTGACAAACCAATCGATGACCACGCGTTGCTTCTCGGCAGTCAGCATCGGCTCCGCGTCGGTGCTGTCCAGTGTCAACAGCCGCCGGTCGATGTACGACACGTTCTGAAAAGGCGGCGGCAATTTGAAATTGAGGCCTGGCTCCAGGATGACTTCCTTGATCTGGCCCAGTGCGTACACCACGCCAAACTGGCGCTGGTCGACCACAAACAGCATGGAGCTGAGCAGTGCCAGCGCGACCAGCAAGGAAGAAGCAATAAATCCAACTCTATTCACGATGGTTCCTTAGCGTGTTTCGCGTTCACGGGTGCGTGAAGAGTCACGTGCACGCGCATCCAGGGACGGGGCAGCAGGTAGCGCAGGAAGTGGCGTGGTGGCAATCCCCGGCTCCACGCCTGCCGCCGCGCTCCCGTGCCCGGTTGCCTGCATGAGCTTGTCCAGCGGCAGGTACAACAGGTTGGAGCCCTGGCGCGACTCCACCAGCACCTTGGTCACATTGCTGTAGACCTGTTGCATAGCATCAAGATACATGCGATCGCGCGTGACCTGGGGCGCCTTCTGGTATTCGACCAGAACGGAGCGGAAACGCTGGGCATCACCCTGCGCCTGCGCTACCACACGCGCCTTGTAGGCTTCCGACTCCTCCTTGAGGCGCGAGGCCGAACCCACTGCGCGCGGAATCACGTCATTGGCATAAGCCTGGGCCTCGTTCTTGGCGCGCTCACGCTCCTGGCCCGCTTTCAGGACATCGTCAAAGGCTGCTTGCACCTGCTCGGGCGGACGCACACCGCTTTGCTGGAGATTGACCGCCACTACTTCCACACCCACCTTGTAGCGGTCCAGGATGACCTGCATCAGTGCGCGCACACGGGGCGCAATCTGGTCGCGCTCTTCGGCAAGCGCTGAATCCATCTTCATCTTTCCGACCACTTCGCGCACCGCGGTTTCAGCAGCCTGCACCACCGTGGCCGCCGGGTCCCGCGTTTCGAAGAGATAGGCACGCGCATCGTTCAGGCGGTACTGGACTGCAAACTTGATCTCGACAATGTTCTCGTCTTCCGTGAGCATCGCGGATTCGCGCAGGCCGGTGGCCTTGATGATGGTGTCTCGACCCACGTCGACCGAGCGGATCTGGGTGGCCACCACGATTTCATGGCGCTGCACCGGGTAAGGCAAGCGCCAGTTGAAGCCGGCCCCCACGGTGGAACTGTATTTCCCGAATTGGGTGATGACTGCCTGCTGGCCCTCCTGCACGATGAAAAAGCCGGTGCCCAGCCAGATCAGCACGGCCACGCCGGCAATCAGGCCCACGCCGATGCCGGCACTTTTCATGTCGGGCTGAAAGCCGCCGGGGCCGCCATTGCCGCCCCCGCCGCCGAATCCCCCATTGCCACGACCACGCTGGCCCGCATTTTTGCCTCCACCAAACAAGCCGCCGAGCTTGCGGTTGAAGTCACGCCAGAGCTCGTCAAGATCGGGCGGTCCCTGGTTGGGACCCTGTCCCTGGCCTTGCGGACGGTTCGGCGCCGGTGGACGCACAGGCGGAACGTCGTCGCGGCCGGCTTCTGGCTTGGACTCATCGGTCGGGGTCTTGTTGTCCTCGTCACGGCCCCAGCGCGGATCGTTCAAATTGAACATTCCTCGGGCGCGTTGCCCAAGCCGTCTTGGCAGGGTCGTCAGCGTCTGTAGCACAGGGTTCAGGTTCATGAAATCGAGCTCACTTTTTTTATAACTCCGACATTGTGCCTAATCACGCCACAGCCTCACTGATCCGGGGGCTATCTTCGGCGGGCGCCTGCAACACATGCCGCGCCAGCAACTCGCGCAGCAAAGGCAAACCTTCACCCGTCTGCGCACTGACAAAAACCCGCTCGACACGCCTGCCCGTATCTGAAAAAGCGTCATTGATCTCGAAACTATCACTTAACTGCAGCGGTCTGCGCGCTTTTTCAAGGGCATCGAGCTTGTTGAACACCAGAATCTGCGGCACATCGGCCGCGCCGATCTCGGCCAGTACGCGCTGGACTTGCTCGATCTGCTCGAGATGATCGGGATTGGCGCCATCGACCACATGCATCAGCAAATCGGCATCCGCAGCCTCCTGCAGCGTGGCAGCGAACGCATCGACCAGGCCATGCGGCAGGTCACGAATGAAACCCACCGTGTCGGACAGCGACACCGAGCGGGCGGCGTCGCCCAGGTAAAGCTGCCGCGTCGTGGTGTCCAGCGTGGCAAACAGCTGGTCGGCGGCGTAAGCGCGCGCCTTGACGAGTGCATTGAAGATCGTCGATTTCCCGGCGTTGGTGTAGCCAACCAGTGAAATGGTGAAGGAGTTGCGCCGTTCGCGCTGACGCCGCTGAGTCTGGCGCTGTTTCTTGACTTTGGTCAGGCGCTCCTTGGTCCGCTTGATGGATTCACCGATCATGCGTTTGTCCAGCTCGATCTGTTTTTCACCCGGGCCGCCGCGCACACCGGCACCGCCGGTTTGCCGTTCCAGGTGCGACCAGCGCCGAACCAGCCGGGTCGACAGGTATTGCAGGCGTGCCAGCTCCACCTGCAGCTTGCCCTCGTGGCTGCGTGCGCGCTGGGCAAAAATTTCCAGAATCAGCAGGGTACGGTCATTGACCGGCAACCCCAGTACCCGCTCGAGATTGCGTTGCTGGGCCGGGCTCAGAGACTGGTCGAACAGGATTTCGCTGGCACCTGTCTCCAGGGCCAGCATCTTGATTTCGTCGGCCTTGCCACTGCCGATGAACAGCGCTGCGTCCGGCGCCCTGCGTTTGCAGACGACACGGGCAACAGGCTGCAGGCCGGCGGTCTGGGCCAGCAGGCCCAGTTCTTCCAGGCCGGTGTCAAAATTGGGAAGGCCCAGATCGACCCCGACCAGAATGGCCAGAGGCGTGGCCGCCGGGGAGAGGTCCTGCGAACTCAGCTGGCTGGGCTTTCTTGGGATTCTGCTGCAGCAAAATTGACTGCCCGACCGGGAACAATGGTCGAAATGGCGTGTTTGTAGACCATTTGGGTGACGGTGTTGCGCAGCAGGACCACATACTGATCGAAAGATTCGATCTGGCCCTGAAGCTTGATGCCGTTGACGAGGTAAATCGACACCGGTACGTGCTCACGGCGCAAAGTATTGAGGAAGGGGTCCTGCAAAAGCTGACCTTTGTTGTTGCTCACGATATTTTCCGTGTTCAAGAGTTGATAGGACTTCACCTTACCACAGCCAAACGGCGGCGGATGTCATCCTAGGCCGAATCTTTGTCCGCGAAGGGGTTGCTGGACGACTTCATCTGGATGCGCAGCGGCGTCCCCACCAGGTCGAACTCCTTGCGGAAGCGCCCTTCCAGGAAACGCTTGTACGCGTCGGTGACGTGTTCCAGGGAATTGCCGTGAACAATGATGATGGGCGGGTTCATGCCACCCTGGTGTGCATAACGCAATTTGGGGCGGAACATGCCGGCCCGCTGCGGGCTCTGGAACTGCACCGCTTCGAGCAGCAGGCGGGTCAGCACCGGCGTGGACATCTTGCGGTTGGCCGAGGCGTGGGCCTGGACAATGGATTTCCAGACCGGGCCCAGGCCCTGGCGCTTGATCGCCGAGATGTTGTGAATGGTGGCGAACTTCAGGAAAGACAGGCGGGTTTCGACGGACCGCTCCAGGATTTCCTTCTGATAGGCGTCCACCGCGTCCCATTTATTGACGGCCAGCACGACAGCGCGGCCGCTTTCGAGGATGTAGCCTGCAATGTGGGCGTCCTGGTCGGTCACGCCCTGGGTGGCATCGAGCAGCAAAAGCACCACATTGGCGCTTTCGATCGCCTGCAGGGTCTTGACCACGGAGAATTTTTCAATCGCCTCGAACACCTTGCCCTTGCGGCGCAAACCGGCGGTGTCGATCAGCTCGAACTTCTGCCCGGCACGCTCGAAAGGCACGGAAATCGCGTCACGCGTGGTGCCAGGCTGGTCAAACGCCACCAGACGCTCCTCGCCCAGCCAGGTGTTGATCAGCGTCGATTTCCCCACATTGGGGCGCCCGGCGACCGCCAGCTTGATCACCGTCGGGTCGACCGGTTCGCCCTCCTCGTCCGGATCCGGCAGATTCAGGGGCGCGAGGGCCATCTCCACCAGCGTGCGCATGCCCTGCCCATGGGATGCCGATACCGCGAGAACTTCACCCAAGCCAAGCTCGAAGAACTCGGAAAGCTGCACGCCTTCCGTCATGCCTTCAGCCTTGTTGGCGGTCAGCACCGTTGGTTTGCCCAGCTTGCGCAGGTATTTCGCGATCTCGTGGTCCTGGGCATTCACCCCGGCACGCGCATCGACGACAAACACCACCACGTCAGCCTCGGCCACCGCCTGCCGGGTCTGCTTGGCCATTTCCTTGTAGATGCCGTCGACCGCCTTGGGCTCGAAGCCGCCGGTGTCGATGACGATGAACTCCTGCGCGCCGAGCCGGCCATTGCCGTAGTGGCGATCCCGCGTCAGGCCGGCATAGTCGGCCACGATCGCGTCACGCGACTTGGTCAGGCGGTTGAAAATAGTCGATTTGCCCACGTTGGGGCGACCGACCAGGGCGATAACAGGTTTCACAGAATGGCGATCAACAGAGGCAAGGAATGAAGCGGAGCGAGGAGCAGGAGGGATCCTTTTTACCAGCCGGGGCCGCGGAACCGGCTTTGCTGGGCCGCAGGCGCAGCGCCCCCTCGGGAGGCAGCGTATTACACGAAGTGAAAAGCGTGGGGGCAAACATTATTCAGGTGCAAAGCCGAAGACAGAGCCGGACCGCGTCACCGCGATCAGGATGTTGCCGGCCAGCACCGGGGAGGCAGCTACCGGCGAGCCATCCGTCGTGAGCCGGTTCAACATGGAACCATCTTCGCGCGACAACAGGTGCACAAAGCCGGCGGAGTCCCCGATGGCAATGGAACGGCCCACCACCAGCGGTGCGCTCAAGGCGCGGTAACGCAGGCGGTCGGTGTTCCAGGCATTCTCACCATCGGTGCGGCGCCAGGCCTGAACCCTGCCGTCGGCTTCGGTACCGAATACCAGACGGTCGTCGCCATCAATACCCTGGGCGCCATTGGCCGGCTTGGTCCACAGCAGGGTGCCGCGCTGGGCATCAACGCAGCCGACGCTGGCCTGGAAGGCCCGGGCGCATACAGTGTTGCCGTTGCGGCTGACTGTACCGACCAGGTCCACCAGGCGCTCCACATCGTTGATGCCGCGCGGCGAAGCAACCGGGGCCTCCCAGCGAATGCTGCCGTTGAGCGGATTCAGCCCCGTCAGGCGGCCGGCCAGTCCGGCCACCAGCGTATCACCGACGGCAAGCATGACGCCTGACTGGCGCAGCACCAGCGGCTCGCTGGGACGCTGTTGGGACCAGAGCTTGCGACCGGTCTGGCCGTCAAAGGCGTTGACCGAACGGTCGGCAGCGAGAACAAACACCCGGCCACCCGCGACAAAGGGCGAGGTGAAAGCCTGTGCAGCGAGCTTCTGGCGCCAGATTTCCTTGCCACCCGCCAGTGCCACCACTTCATTGGAGCGCGTGACCACAGCGGCGACTTTCCCGTCGCTGCCCACACCGGCAGCGATCGGCGAACCGACATTCGTACGCCAGAAGTCTCGCCCGCTGCGTGCGTCCAGGGCAGCTACCGTGCCATCGGTGCTGGCAACGAGGACGGTATCGCCCGAGACGTTTGCCTGCAAGGGGAAGGAGACCTCGCCGATACGTGCGGTCCAGACCTGCTTGGCCGGCACCAGCGCCACCACCGGCTGCAGTTCGGCCGGCTCCGGCTTTTTGGTCGAGCTGCCAAAGAGCGAGCAGCCGCCGAGGAATGCTACCAAAACAATAGCTACTGATGCTTTACCGGTATGGGCCAGAGGCCGAAAAGACTTGAGAATCACGGCTTGACCTCCGGGGCGGACACGGGAGAAGCTGCAGCGGCAGCTGCAGGGCTGGCCAATGCAGCGGAGGGGTTCAGCCCGAGCGCATTGAGTTTGACTTCGACCAGGCGCCGGTATTCGGAGCGCTCGTCCATGCCCTTGTAGGCTTTTTCGTATTCAGTGCGTGCTTCGGCTTTCTTGCCCTGGGCGGCGAGGATGTCACCGCGGCGGTCGGCCGCCAGTGCCACGAAGTCCTTGGGGAAAGTGCCTGAAAGCAACTGCAGCGCCTCGTCATGGGCCTTGGACTCCAGCAGCAGGCCGGCCAGGCGCAGCTTGGCGATGGCCTGGTAACCCTCGTCAGTGCTTTTTCCGGCCACCCAGCTCAGGGAGGCCTTGGCGGCATCGATGTTGCCCTTGTCGTAATAGGTCTTCGCAGCCAGCAGTCCGGCCTGCTGGGCGAAGGTCGTGCCGGCAAAACGTTCCTTCATGTCGGCGAGTGAGCGGTCCAGCCGGCTGGCGTCGCCCGACTGCGCAGCGCGCTCGACCTCGTCGTACATGACGGCTGCCTTGGCGGCCTGGTTGCGTTGCCAGTAGTTGTAGCCGTTCCAGGCCGCAAAAGCTCCAAAAACGACAATCAGACCCCAAGTGATTAGGTCGCCATACTGCTTCCAGAAGTGTTTCAGCTCGTCAAGCTGCTCCTGTTCTTCCAAATCGAGATGTTTTGCCATATAGCTCTTCTAGTTCTGCCCAGTGATGAGTGTTGATTGTAGGCGGGCGCCTTCAGCGGGCCGCGCGCAGATCCGGCGCCCAGGCCTCGATATGGTCCAGCGGCTGCAGCGTCTGGGCCTGCCCGGCATCGGTTTTTTCGCCGCGCAGGGGTTTGACCGCCACACGGCCCTCGGCCAGTTCGGTTTCGCCAAAAATCAGCGCGAAACGTGCGCCACTGCCATCGGCCTTCTTGAATTGGGACTTCATGCTGCCCATGCCGTCGGCGCTGCCGGCATGCATCTGGACATTGACGCCAGCGGCGCGCAGGGCTTCACAGGCCACCATGGCGGTTGGCATGACCTCTGCCGATGGCACGATGGCGTAGACGTCAGGCGCACTCTCGGGCGGCAGAACACCGACCGCTTCGAGCAGCAACAACATTCGTTCTACGCCCATGCCCCAACCCACCGCCGGCGTGGGTTTGCCGCCAAGCTGCTCGAACAGGCCATCGTAGCGGCCACCGCCGCAAACCGTGCCCTGCGAACCGAGCTTATCGGTGATCCATTCGAAAACCGTGAGGTTGTAGTAGTCCATGCCTCGCACCAGGCGCGGGTTGATGCGGTAGGCCAGCCCCGCTGCGTCGAGCACCGCACGTACCGCATTCAGGTGCGCAAGCGAAGCTTCGCCGAGAAAGCCCATGAGCTGCGGAGCCGCTTCAACGACCGCCTGCAGCGCGGGATTTTTCGTATCGAGAATACGCAGCGGATTGCTGTGCAAGCGGCGCTTCGCGTCTTCGTCCAGCACATCGGCATGCGCCTCGAAATGCGCAATCAGCGCCGCGCGATGCGCCATGCGCTCGCCTGGCTGGCCCAGGCTGTTCAGTTCGAGCCGCACATGCTCCGTCGGGATGCCCAGATCGCGCAGCAACGCGCGGCACATCAGGATCTGCTCGGCGTCCACATCCGGCCCGGCAAAGCCCAGCGCTTCGACGTCGATCTGGTGGAACTGGCGATAGCGCCCTTTCTGCGGCCGTTCGTGACGAAAGAGCGACACGGCCGACCAGACACGCATCGGCCCGTTGTACAGCGCGTTGTGCTCAACCATCGCCCGCACGATGCCGGCGGTGGCCTCGGGGCGCAGCGTGAGCCTGTCCCCGTTCATCGAATCCACGAAGGAGTACATCTCCTTTTCAACGATATCGGTCACTTCGCCAAGACCGCGCACGAACAGCGCCGTTGGTTCGACGATCGGTGTGCGCACGTTGGCATAGGCGTAGCGTGCCATCAGCGTGCGCACCTTGGCTTCAAACCATTCCCAACGCGCCGAATCGGGCGGCAATATGTCGTTCATGCCTTTGACGGCAGCTATTTTTTCAGCCATGAGGTGATTCAGGCGACCTGAGCGACGGCTTGCGTGCCAAAGCGCTTTTCAATGTAGTTTTCGACAATCACGCGAAACTCCTGGGCAATCCGGTCGCCGCGCAGGGTCACGCTTTTTTCACCATCGATATAGACCGGTGCGGCTGGCGCTTCCCCGGAGCCCGGCAGGCTGATGCCGATGTCGGCATGTTTGCTTTCGCCGGGGCCGTTGACGATGCAGCCCATCACGGCGACCTTGAGTTTTTCAACACCAGGGTACTGCACACGCCAGACCGGCATCTGGGCACGCAAAAAATCGTCGATTTCCTTGGTCAGTTCCTGGAAGGTGGTGCTGGTGGTGCGGCCGCAACCAGGGCAAGCCGTGACGCTGGGCACAAAACTGCGTAGACCCAGCGCCTGCAGGATTTCCGATGCGATCAGCACTTCCTGGGTACGCGCTTCACCCGGTTGCGGCGTCAGGGAGACGCGGATGGTGTCGCCAATGCCTTCCTGCAGCAGCACTGACAATGCGGCGCTCGATGCCACCGTGCCCTTGGTGCCCATACCGGCTTCGGTCAGGCCCAGATGCAGTGCATAACGGGAGCGCTTTGACAATTCACGATAGACCGAAATCAGGTCCTGCACGCCACTGACCTTGCAGGACAGGATGATCTGGTTTTTATCCATGCCCATCTGTTCGGCCAGCGTTGCGGAGTCAATCGCCGAGGTGATCAAGGCTTCGTACATCACCTGTTTGGCGTCCCAGGGTTCGGCACGGCGGCTGTTTTCGTCCATCAGGCTGACCAGCAACTCCTGATCCAGGCTGCCCCAGTTGACCCCGATGCGCACCGGCTTGTTCCAGCGAATGGCTGCCTCAATCATCTGGCCAAACTGCCTGTCGTGTTTGTCGCCTTTGCCCACATTGCCGGGATTGATCCGGTACTTGGACAGCGCTTCGGCACAGGCCGGGTAGTCGGTCAGCAGCCGATGGCCGTTGTAATGGAAGTCGCCGATCAGCGGCACGTCAATGCCCATGCGGTCAAGCTGCTCGCGAATGTAGGGCACCTGCGCCGCAGCTTCGGGCGTATTGACGGTGATGCGAACCATTTCCGAGCCGGCAATGGCCAGTTCCTTGACCTGAATGGCCGTTCCGATTGCGTCCACCGTGTCCGTATTGGTCATGGACTGCACGCGCACCGGCGCATCGCCCCCCACCGTGACCACGCGCGTGCCCCAGACCACACGCGCCTGCGACGAAACGCGCGCCTTGGGCGCGGCCGATTCAACGGGAAAACATGACGCCACTATTTCACCTCAAAACGTGCAACGTTGTCTTTGCGTACCGGGTTCAAATCAAAAGCCTTGCCGCGCACTTCAACGAGTGTGGCGTCGGCCCGGCCGACAACCGCGGATAGCGGCAGAATGCCAGACGCGCCTACCTGCTCCCCGGCTGCCAGGGTGCGGCGAACAACAACGGTACCCCGGGCATCGGTGACTTCGACCCAGGACTCCCCCTTGGCCCTGAACACGATGATGCCGGTTGGCGCCGGCTGGGTTGGCTCCGCTGCCACCGGTGCCGCCAGGCCTGGTGCAGGCACAGGCAGCGGCGGCGCAGTCGCGGTAGACAGCTGGGGAGGCAGCACCGGCGCGGCCGGCAATGCAGCCGCAGCAACAGAAGTCTCGGCCGGCTTGTCGCTGCCTGGCACCTGGGCCTTAGCCTTGGCCATAGGCTCCCCGGACGATGCTCCCTGCGGCACAACCGTCGCGCGGCCGGCGCTGGCCGACTCCGTTCCGGGCCCGGCTGTGCTGCCTGCTTGCTGGGCGGCCGGCAGAAAAATAAGGACCAATGCGCCCAGTAACAGCAACAGGCCCGCCAGAACGGCTGGCCTTGAGACCTGCGCAAACAGCGATGGGCCCGGCCCGTCACCAGGAGAGCGGAAGGGAGCATTGATGGGCGTGTGCTGCTGTCCCAGGCTGGGCTTGCCGGTTTGCGGCAGCAGCGCCAGCACCTGGCCGGCATCGATCTTCAATGTGCGGCAGACACTTGCCGCGAGCGCGCGGACAAACACGGCATCGGGCAGCAGGTCGAGCCGGTCGGCTTCGAGCGCTTCGAGCTTCTTGACCGGTACTTTCAGAGCCACCGCGAGCGCCGCAATGTGCAGGCCCGCCACCTCGCGAGCCTGGCGGATCAGGGAACCGGCACTGGCAACCGAGCCTCCGCCAAACTGGCCGCCGGCCGCATGTCGCAGCGCATCGTCCTGCGTCATCGCAGGGCTGCCCGCCGAATAGCCGTCGAACTCACTCATTGAAAGCTCCTCTGTCATACGCCGCCGCCTCTCGCGACTGTCCAAAACGCTTCTTCAGCTGATCGGCCAGTTGCGTCATCGCTTCGCGATTGCCCAAGCTTCGCTCCACCTTGACGCCCAGCCACAGGGTTTCAGCGTTGGCCAGGTTGCTGTTGTTGATTCGTCGAATGTAGAACTGTGCGCGTATCAGCTCCCCGCGCTGGAAAAGCAGGTTCGACAGGTTGTAGCCTGTGACCGGGTTGCCAGCGTCCAGTTCGTAAGACTGTGTCAGGCTGCGTTCCCCTTCCGCCTTTTCGCCCGCACGCACCTGGCAAAGGCCCTGGGTCATCAGGGTTTTGGCCTGGCCGCCATAGGAGGGCGATGCAATCGCGCGCCCGAACAGGGCTGTCGACTCGCTGTAGCGGCGTTGCTGGCACAACAGCCAGCCGTAGTTGTGCAGGATGTCGCCATCACGCGGGTTCAGAGCCATCCCGCGGCGAAAACTGTCTTCAGCCATTGCGTTGTCATTCATGCGCATGTAGACCAGGCCACGAAGGTTGTGGGCATCGGGATAGGAAGGGTCCGCAGCCAGGGATTGCTTGAGTTCATCGAGGGCGACATCGGTCTGGCCCTGCTGGAAATAATTGGCAGCAAGCTGAAGACGGATGCGCGCGCGCTTGCGCCCGTCCGTTTCATCCGATTCGGTCATGACCTCCGGGCGCGCACTGCCGGCGCCGGACGCAGCACCCGGTGTACCGGCACAGCCGGTGAGCAGCACAGCCACCCAGCAGGCAGAAAGCCAGATGGCACTACGAACGAGATTCATACACCGACCCCTTTGGTTACAACCTTGATTCCTTTGAGCATACCTTGCCGCTGTGTCGCGATACGCTGCTGGACACCGGTGCGGTCCTGCACATCGCCGGCCAGTTGGCCACAGGCTGCATCAATGTCGTCGCCACGTGTTTTCCGGACGGTGGTCACGATACCGGCATCCATCAGAATTTTCGCAAAAGCCATGACCTGCGGCATGTCGGAACGCTTGAGGCCCGAAGCAGGAAAGGGATTAAAGGGGATCAGGTTGAACTTGCAGGCCAGGCCCTGCACTGCATGTTCGCGCATCAGGGCAAGCAGCTGGTGTGCATGTTCGGGCTGGTCATTGACGCCGTCGAGCATGCAATATTCAAAGGTAATGAAATCCCGGGGCGCCGCCACCTGGTAGCGGCTGCAGGCCTGCAGCAGTTCGGCAATCGGGTATTTCCTGTTGAGCGGCACCAGGTTGCTGCGCAGTTCATCTTCCGGTGCATGCAGCGACACCGCCAGCGCTACAGGACAATCCTGGGCCAGGCGGTCCATCATGGGCACTACGCCCGAGGTGGAGACGGTAACGCGCCGGCGCGAGAGCCCGTAGGCATGATCGTCCAGCATTATCCGCAGGGCCGGCAGCAGTTGCGAATAGTTCTGCAGAGGCTCACCCATGCCCATCATCACCACATTGGAGACGACCCTTTCATCCTTGCCGAGGTGCTTGCGTAGAAAGTGTTCGGCATACCAGAGCTGGCCGATGATCTCGGCCGTTGTCAGGTTGCGGCTGAAGCCCTGATGACCGGTGGAGCAGAATCGGCAGCCCACGGCACAACCGGCCTGCGAGGAGATGCAGAGTGTTCCGCGATCGGACTCGGGAATAAAGACGGTCTCGATGACGTCGCCGGCACCGACATCGAACAGCCATTTGATGGTGCCATCGGCCGAATCGTGGCGGGACACCACCTTGAGCCCCTCAATGTGGGCTGAAGCGGGAAGTTTCTCGCGAAGGGATTTCGCCAGATCGGTCATCTGCTCGAAACCGGTAGCGCCCTTCTGGTGAATCCAGCGAAACAGCTGGGTGGCCCGGAAGCGTTTTTCCCCGAGCCCCTCGCAAAACGCAGCCAGACCTTCCAGATCGTAATCAAGCAGGTTGGCTGTCATCGCATCGGGAATTCGCGGTCTAGCGCGAATAGATGTTCATGCCCGCGAAGAAGAAGCTGATCTCCACCTGGGCGGTTTCGGTGGCGTCAGAGCCATGCACGGCATTGGCATCAATGCTGTCGGCAAAGTCGGCGCGGATGGTCCCGGGCGCGGCTTTTTTCGGATCTGTGGCGCCCATCAGGTCGCGATGTTTCAGGATCGCGTTTTCGCCTTCAAGCGCGGAAATCATGACCGGGCCGGAAATCATGAACGCAACCAGGTCCTTGAAGAAAGGACGCTCTTTATGCACGGCATAAAAGGCTTCTGCTTCGCCGCGCGACAGGTGCGCCATCCGGGCTGCAACCACTTTCAGGCCGGCAGCCTCGAAGCGGGCGTAAATTTGCCCGATAACATTTTTGGCCACTGCATCGGGTTTGATGATGGAGAGAGTGCGTTCGATCGCCATGAGATTTCCTTAACCTTGATTTTCTGGGCTTTATTCGAATCGAATAAAGCCTCTGATTTTAACCCGGGGCCAATGGCCCTGGTTAAAAAGTGCGTGGGCTTTGCGCCGTGAGTCAGCGGTTTCCGCCGCGGTTACCGCCACCGCTGCGATTGCCGCCCCGATTTCCACCTCCACCGCCTCCACCGCCGCGTCGCTGGCCTGGAGCTCCTGAACCGCCGCCTCCGCCGCCAGCACCGTTGCCGCCGCGGCGTTGACCTTGCCCCGGGGCTTGTCGCTGCCGGGTGAAGGTTTCTGCACCTATGTAGCCGAATGAGGTTTTCATGGGGTCGGGCTGCGCGCCGCCGGGGAGCTTGTCGCCCCGGTCATCGCGACGCTTCTGTCCTTGTCCGCCGGAACCGCCGCCAAACTTGCCGGGTGGCCCGGTGCGGGGCCCCGCCCCCGGATTGGCGCCATTGCCACGGCCGCCTTTGGCACCGCGGCGCCGGTTGCCGTCGCGCGGCGCTTCGTTACGGTTCATTGGCGGCTGCAGGTCGAGCGGATCGTGCCCTGCTTCGTCGTCCTGGTCAGCCGGTTCACCTGCCCTGTTGTTTTCAGGCATGGCCTGCGCATCCGCAGGCCTGGCGGTTCCGTTATCGGGCCGTCCACGTCCGCCACGCGGGCGGTCAGTGCGGCGCGGTCCGCGTCCCGGGCGGCCTTCGCCGGATCCAGCCTCGCCGGCTTCTCCGGCATTCCTGTGCGCGCCACGCGGATCGGCACGGGCTTCCGAACGCCCGACAGCGCTGGTCAGTGCCGCGATGTCGCGTTCGTCAAGCTCGACAAAAGCACCTCGCTTGAGGCCACGCGGCAATACCACGGCACCGTAACGTATGCGGATCAGGCGGCTGACAGCATGCCCCACCGCCTCGAACATGCGGCGCACTTCGCGGTTGCGTCCTTCGGAAATCGTCACCCGGTACCAGCAGTTGGCGCCTTCACCTCCACCGGCTTCAATCGCGCTGAACTGGGCCATGCCATCGTCTAGCTGCACGCCATCGAGCAGGCGCTTTTTCTCTTCGTTGTTCAATGCGCCCAATACCCGCACCGCATATTCGCGCTCCAGGCCAAAGCGTGGATGCATCAGCTTGTTGGCCAGCTCCCCGGAGCTGGTCAGCAGCAGCAGGCCTTCAGTGTTGAGGTCAAGCCGGCCTACCGATTGCCACTTCCCCTGGAAAAGTTTGGGCAGGCGGCGAAACACGGTGGGCCGGTTTTGCGGGTCGTCATGCGAGACCACTTCACCCGAGGGCTTATGGTAGGCAATCACCCGCGGCGGCGGCGGATCAATCCGCACCCGGATCGGTTTGCCGTTGACCTTCACCGTGTCGCCAAACTGGATACGCTGGCCGATGTGGGCCGGTTCGGCGTTGACGGAAATCCGCCCTTCCAGGATCAGCTGTTCCATTTCCAGCCGGGATCCCAGGCCCGCCTGCGCCAGCACCTTGTGCAACTTGGGCGTTTCCGGCTGCGGCAGCAAGACGCGCTTGAGAGGTTCGAGCGCCACATCGTCTTCATCCGCATCGAACTTGCCGGTGACCACATCTTCAAAACGTGCCAGCGCCGGCTGCATGGGTACGGCTTGCCCGGACCTGCCCGGTGTCATATGGACCAGACTGTCCGCAGAAGCATCCGGGACTACCAAATTGATAGCAGCCTGCGCAGGCGAATCAAGGGCGGAAGGCATTTTTGACTCATCAGCCTGGGGAACTGCAGCGGTGGCCGGGGCCGGATTGTCGTTTTGATTCATGCGTTGCTATTCAGGCGTTGGGGTCGATGGCCGTGTGGCTGTTCAAGGAAGCGCCCTGGCTATCTGCGGAATCGGTCGCAGCGGAGATATCTGCAAGCGCCAGGCCAGCCTCCAGGTCGTCCGCCAGTTCAGGGCTGGCCACCGGCGCGAGCGCTTCATCCACGGCCGGCGTGGCGGACATGCCAAATTCGATCTGTTCCAGCATGGACGCCTGCCCTGCCGTGTTGTCCATCGCGGGCAGTTGATCCAGCGACTCCAGGCCCAGGTCGTCGAGAAACTGCCGCGTGGTTGCGTACAGGCCCGGTCGCCCGACCGTTTCGCGGTGCCCGATCACCTCGACCCAACCACGGTCTTCAAGCTGCTTGAGGATCATGCTGTTGATGGTCACGCCGCGTATGTCTTCCATGTCGCCGCGGGTGACCGGCTGGCGGTAGGCAATGATGGCCAGCGTTTCCAGGGTAGCGCGCGTGTAGCGCGGCGGTTTTTCAGGATGCAGGCGATCGAGGTATTCGCGCATCTGCGGACGGCTCTGGAAGCGCCAGCCGGTCGCGACGTGCACAAGCTCCACGCCCCGCCCGTACCAGTCGTTTTGCAGATCCTCAAGCAGGAGCTTGAGCGTGTCGGCCGTGAGTGCCCCGTTGAACAAAACACCCATGTCACGCAAAGGCAGCGGCTGCTGCGCGCAAATAAGTGCCGTTTCGAGGACGCGCTTGGCATCCGTCGTATTCATGGTCTTGGTTCCGAAATGATTCGAGATAAAGGCGCCTGGCGGCGCAGTTCACATTCATGCGCAACCACAACATCTGGGCGCGCCATGCGGCGGGTAGCAGAAAACTACTGGATTTGATTGTATCCCAGCCCCAGCCGGGCCAGAGCTGCGGCCAGATCTTCCGGCAGCGGCGCCCTGAATTCGAGAGCTTCACCGGTAACCGGGTGGGTGAACGCCAGCCTGCAGGCATGCAGCGCCTGGCGGTCCAGGCCTGCAGCAGGCTTGCCGCCATACACCTCGTCCGACACCAGAGGGTGGCCGATAGAGGCCATATGGACCCGGATCTGGTGGGTCCGCCCCGTATGCAGCCTGCAGCGCACCAGGCAGAACGCGCCCTCGCCCTGCAGCAGGTACAGATCGGTCGAGGCGGTCTTGCCTGTATTTTTTTCCAGATCCACTACCGCCATGCGCAAACGGTTGCGCGGATCGCGGCCCATGGGCGCATCCACCCGGCGGCCCTTGGGGCCCTGCCATGCGCCGTGCGCCAGCGCCAGGTATTCACGGCTGACACTCCGCTCGGCGATCATGACCACCAGCTGGTCCATGACCTGACGCCGGCGCGCCACCACCATCAGGCCGCTGGTGTCCTTGTCCAGCCGGTGCACAATGCCGGCGCGCGGCAGCCCGCTGGCCTGCACGTCGCGCGCCAGCAGCCCGTTGAGCAGGGTGCCGCTCCAGTTGCCGGGCGCCGGGTGCACCACCAGGCCGGCCGGCTTGTTGATGACCAGCAGATGCTCATCCTCAAAAACGACCTCCAGCGCCATCGCTTCCGGCTTGAAGGCCTGGCTCTGCGGTGTGGGCTTGAGTTCGATCACAAGCTTGTCACCGGCCTTGACCCGGGCGGAAGCCTTGGACGCAGTGGCGCCGTTGAGCTGCACAGCAGCTGCTTCAATCAGCTGCTGCAGGTAGCTGCGCGAGAATTCGGGGACCATGTCTGCCAGCGCACGATCCAGGCGTGTCCCGTGGCTTTCCACCGGAACACTCACCTCGCGCAATTCGGCATCGGCGCCGGCTTCGCCTTCCCCCAGAATCTCGTCCACCAGGCTGCCCGCCGTGATGGCGCTCGATATAATCAATTTGCTTTGTACAGAATCAGTCATTAACAGGATCAATTGCGATGTTTTCCACCAAATTATCGGTTGTTCCAGCCCAACGCCCTGCGGCCGCCGCCATGCTTGCCTGTGCATTCGTCCTTTCTGCATGCTCTTCTGCTGTCAAGGACCCCACCGCCGCCTGGAGCCCGAACAAGATCTACGCAGAGGCCAAGGACGAAGCCAATTCCGGTGCTTACGACAAGGCCGTTCCGCTGTTTGAAAAACTCGAAGGCCGCGCTGCCGGCACGCCCCTGGCGCAGCAGGCCCAGCTGGAAAAAGCCTACGCCCAATTCAAGGGCGGCGAGCAGGCGCAGGCCCTGGCCACACTGGACCGCTTCATGAAGCTGCACCCGGCCAGCCCGGCGATCGACTATGCCCTTTACCTCAAAGGCCTGGTCAACTTCAATGAAAACCTGGGCATGTTCAGCTTTCTGTACAAGCAGGACCTCTCCGAGCGCGACCAAAAAGCGGCCAAGGAGTCATTCGAAACCTTCAAGGAGCTGGTCAACCGGTTCCCTGAATCCAAATATTCGGCAGACGCACGCCTGCGCATGACCTACATCGTCAATTCGCTGGCCCAGTATGAAGTTCACGTGGCCCGCTATTACTATTCCCGCGGCGCCTACATCTCGGCGATCAACCGTGCGCAGACCGCGATCGCGGATTACCGGGATGTGCCAGTGCTCGAAGAGGCCCTGTTCATCCTGTACAGATCCTACGACGCCCTCAAGATGACCCAGCTGCGCGATGACACCCGGCGCGTGATGGAAAAGAACTATCCCCAGAGCGAGTACTTGTCCAAGGGCTTCAAGTCGGTGGATGGTCCCTGGTACAAGTTCTGGTAAGCATTTCCAGCCTCTCGTTCAATTCTTCTTCCGAGGCCAGACGCTGCATCGCAGGCAACGCGCGCAACAGGCGTTTGCCGTAACCCATCAAAGCCAGCCGGCTGTCGCAGACGACCAGCACACCCTGGTCGGTTTCGCGGCGTATCAGCCGTCCGGCCCCCTGCTTCAGGGCCACCGCTGCCTCCGGCAGGAAATAGTCGTTAAAAGCGCTTTTGCCTTCTGATTCCAGTAGCCGGGACCTGGCTTCCACCATGGGATCATTCGGCGGCGGAAATGGAAGCTTGTCGATGATCACCAGTTGCAGCGCTTCCCCCGGCACGTCGATACCCTCCCAGAAGGACGCAGATGCCACCAGAACGCAGCCGCGGCCGTCCTGTCCGTCGTCGGCCTGCCGGAAGCGCTCGATCAACGCCCGCTTGGGCATCGCGCCCTGCACCAGCACCTCAATGTCGGACGAGCCCTCAAACGCCGCCTGCAATGCATCACCGATGGTACGCAAGGCACGCAAGGTGGTGGTCAGCACCATGGTGCGGCCGCCGAGCCGGCGTGCCCAGTCCGCCGCTGACGCCGCCACCGCAGCAGTGTGTGCGGGATCGCCCGGCTTGGGGAAATTGCGCGGGACATAAAGCGCCGCCTGGCGCGCATAGTCAAAAGGGCTGCCCACCTGCAGGACTTCGGCGCCGGCCAGTCCGCAGGGTTGCGTGAACCAGCTCAATTTCGCGTCATCACCCAGAGTGGCCGAGGTAAAGATCCATGACTTGGCTGCGGCTTTGTCGTCCGTGAAAACCTTGGCCTGGATGGCCTGGGCGATATCCAGGGGGGACTCCACCAGACGCAGCTGGGTGCCTATATCCAGCCAGCGCACACCACCCGGCTCCGCGGCAAGGGTAAAGCAGCGGGCACGCTCTTCCAGCTCGGTGGCGCGTTCGTGCAGCCGCACGAAATCAGGTGCAATTTCACTGACCGTATCCAGGGCCTCGCAGGCCCTGGCCAGAGAGGTGCAAACGGCAGCCAACGCCTCAGCCCACCCATGAGCGTCCAGTCCTTCGGGTGTCGCATCGTTCCAGCGCAGTTTGCTGCCTGGATAGGCTTTGCCCACACACAAGCGCAGGTCGCGTGCGGCGTGTTCGGTGGCCCCTGCCAGCATCTGCCAGTCCTGCAGGCCACGCGCAAGCTGCAGCCCGGTGCCCAGCATGTCGCGCGAAAAATCGAGCAGTTGGCCCGTGGAGAGGTTTTTCCCCAGAAACTGCACGCCGGTTTCATTGAGCTGGTGCGCCTCGTCAAAAATCGCAATTCTGACTGTCGGCAGCAGCTCGGCCACGCCCGATTCGCGCACCGCCAGATCGGCAAAAAACAGGTGATGGTTGATGACCACCACGTCCGCAGCCAGAGCTTCACGGCGCGCATGGTTGACATGGCAGGCTCGAAAGCGGGGGCATTGGGCACCCAGGCAGTTTTCACGGGTGGAGGTGACCCAGGGAATGACTGGCGAGCGTTCGTCCAGGCCCGGGAGTTCGGCCAGGTCTCCGGTCTCCGTCACGCGTGCCCACTCCTCCACCTTGGCCAGCGCGCGAAGCGAGCTGCGTTCCGGAAAGCTGGCATCGTGGCGGGCCATCTCCATCCGGTGCAGGCACAGGTAGCTGCCGCGCCCCTTGAGCAGTGCGGTGCTGACCGGTACACCCAGGGCTTTGACAAGGGTGGGCAAGTCGCGTCCGAACAACTGGTCCTGCAGGGCCTTCGTAGCCGTGGAAAGCAGGACCCGCTCACCGCTGAGCAGGGCCGGCACCAGGTAGGAAAAGGTTTTTCCAACCCCGGTGCTCGCCTCCACCACCAGCGGGTAGGCCCCTTCAATGGCTCGCGCCACGGCCAGCGCCATATCGGTTTGTCCGCCGCGTGGGATAAAGTGTTCGGTCGCGCGCGACAGCACCCCGTCGGGGGCAAAAGCCTCCAGGACTTGAGCTTCCAGGTTCATCAGGCGGGTTCAGGCGGGTCGAGGGACAGCTCGAGCTGGGAAATCTGGTCGCGCAGGAGCAGGCGGCGTTTTTTGAGGCGCCTGAGCATCAACTCGTCAATCGGCACGGCATGCGATGTGAGGTCCACCAGGGCATTGAGGTCTGCATGTTCGATTTTGAGTTCTATCAGGCGGCGCTCCGGGGAGTGCAGGTTGGAGTCCAAGTTTTTTATCCGGGCAGGCAGCTTCATCTGATAATACGTCGATTACGGAGATAAATCGAGTCCACATGACTCGGCCATTCAATATGTCCAAAGGTTATCGAATCACAGCTTCCACCGGTATCCACAAAGGAGACCGCGACTACCAGCAGGACCAGGTGGCCCTGCTGAGCCATACGCGCATTGCCGGCTGCATGCTCGGCATCGTCGCCGATGGCATGGGTGGCCGAAGCGGCGGCCGCAAGGCTTCCGACCAGGTCATGATGACTGCCAAACAGCTGTTCGAGCGGTATGCCCCCGCCACGGACGATGCCGTTGCCATGCTCAGTCAGCTCGTGGAAGAAGCCCACACCGTGATCAAGCTCACAGCCATTTCAGCCGAACAGGAACCGCACAGCACGCTGGCAGCGTTTTTGATCAATCCGGGAGGCGACTGCCACTGGGCACACGCCGGTGATTCGCGCATCTATCACTTTCACGGTGCCAAGCTGGTCAAACGGTCGACGGACCACTCCTATGTCCAGACGCTTGTGGACAAGGGAGAGATCACCGAGGAGGAAGCCAATGTGCACCCGCAGTCCAACATCCTCATGGGCTGCCTGGGCACCGAGGAAGCGCCGCCTGTCAGCCTGCATTTCATTCCCCAGCTGCGCCCCGGGGACTCACTGATTGCTTGTAGCGACGGTGTTTGGCACTATTTCAGCCCGAGCGAAATGGGCTCGGCGCTTTCCATGTTGTCCCCGCGCGAGGCCACAGAGTTTTTGATCCAGAAAGCCCGGTCTCGCGCGCATGGTGGTGGCGACAACCTGTCCCTGGTGATCGTCAAGCTGGAAGCGCTGGCCTGAGGCTCCGGACAGGACCCTAGTTTGGCGCAGGCAAAGATGCTGCCGGTTGCTTGGTCTGCTCGCGCTGCTTTTTCTCGCGGCTGGCTTTTCTTTCAAGCGCTTCCTGCTGCTTGTCATTGTATTTCTGGACTTCGCCGGCAATCGTTGCCTGCTTGTCCGCACGGGCCTGCGCCCTCTCCCTGGAACCTTTGAGCTTGCTGGCAGCATCGGCGGCGTTCGAGGCTTCGCCCTGCTGCAGATCACCGCGTTCATCGGCTTTTTTGCGCGAGCGCTCTTCCCGCGCTGTCGTGTCTTCCAGCGCTTTGGCACGGCGCTCGGCCGCCTGCCTGAGCACTTCAGGTGAAGACTTTTCTTCCGTCTTGCGAATCTGGTCAGCCGCCTTCTCGCGTCGCTTCTGATCATTAAGAGCCACTTCGCGCTGCTTAAGCTCGGCCATCGCTTCGCGTCGCTTGAGTTTTAACGCATTCAGGCAGTTGTTGACTGCGAACTTTTTGTAACAGGCAGCCTCCTCCACGTCGAACTTCGCTTCCAGCGCTACACGTTCGGTGTTGATCAGTTCTCGCTCGCGATCAGCAGCGACAGAAACCGGGTCGTTGGCGACCTGCCCGATAGCGGTTACCCCGGACAGGGAAAGCAGCCATAAAAGAAAGAATTTTTTCATGTCAGGGTGGTATCCACATTCCTGCGCTCCAGTGCCAGGAACTCGGAGGACTGCATTTCATTGAGCCTTGAAACCGTCCGGGGAAACTCGTGGGCCAGGGGGCCTTCGGTATACAACGCCTCCGGGGCGACTTCCGCCGACATGACGAGCTTGACGCGGCGGTCGTACAGCACGTCGACCAGCCAGGTAAAGCGCCGCGCCTCGGACGCCATGCGTACAGGCATATGGGGCACATCACTAAGCAGCACCGTATGGAACTGGGTGGCAATTTCCAGATAGTCATTTTGCGAGCGCGGCCCGCCGCACAGGGTCTTGAAATCGAACCAGACCACACCACCGGCCTTGCGCCTGGCCTGGATTTTCCGCTCTTCAATATGCAAAACAGGCGACTCATCGTGAGACTCTGCCAGGCGCTCAAAAGTTTCCCTCATTTCAGCATCTGCCTGCGGCCCCAGCGGCGTGTGGTAAAGCCTGACTTGCTCCAGCGTGCGCCGGCGGTAGTCGGTGCCGTTATCGACGCTGATCACCTCCAGGTTCTGCTTGAGCAGGGCAATCGCCGGCAGAATCCGGTCGCGATGCAGGCCGTTGGGATAAAGCTCATCGGGATGGAAATTGGAAGTGGTTACAAAACCCACTCCACTGTCGAACAGGGCGGCCAGCAGGCGGTGCAGGATCATCGCATCGGTGATGTCGGCGACATGAAACTCGTCAAAGCAGATCAGCCGGTAACGTTTTGCAATACGTTTGCCCAGTTCATCGAGCGGGTTGACCGTGCCCTGGAGTTCGCGCAACTCGCGATGGACTTCCCGCATGAACTCATGGAAATGCAGGCGCGTTTTGCGCCTGAGCGGCACCGCGTTGTAAAAGCAGTCCATCAGAAAACTCTTGCCGCGCCCCACCCCGCCATACATGTAGACACCGCGCGGGATGTCTGGCCTGTTGATGAGTTTTTTCAGCGGATTGGACCGCTTCTCCTTGAACGCCGCCCATTCGCTGGCACAGCGTTCCAGGGCATCCACCGCGCGCAACTGGGCCGGGTCAGAGGCATATGCCCGTGTCTTCAGCTCAGACTCATACTCCGCACGCACGGGTCCTTGCGGGATATCCATCATCCGCCGCCGGGCCGCCCCAGGGCGGCTGGGCCCTGCGGGGCAAAGACCCACGCGCAGTGGGGGAACGTGGGGACGAACATCCTCAGAAGTTCAGCGTCCGCTTGTCAACGGCCAGCGCCGCTTCCTTGGTAGCCTCGCTGAGTGAAGGATGCGCATGGCAAATCCTGGCAATGTCCTCCGAGCTGGCCCGGAACTCCATTGCCACGACGCACTCGGCGATAAGCTCACTTGCCATGGGCCCCACGATGTGCACGCCCAGGATTTCGTCGGTGGTGGCATCGGCCAGCATTTTCACCATGCCGGTCGTGTCGCCCAGTGCCCGCGCACGGCCATTGGCCATGAACGGGAACGTTCCGGCTTTGTACGCCCGGCCCGCAGCCTTGAGCTGCTCTTCGGTCTGGCCCACCCAGGCGATCTCGGGGTTGGTGTATATCACCCAGGGAATGGTGTTGAAATTGACGTGGCCGTGCTGCCCCGCAATACGCTCTGCAACCGCCACACCTTCTTCTTCGGCCTTGTGCGCCAGCATGGGGCCGCGCACGACATCGCCGATGGCCCAGACGTTGGGCAGGCTGGTTTTGCACTCTTCATCGACCACCACTGCGCCGCGTTCGTCCAGCTTCAGGCCGACAGCGTCGGGCGCGAGGCCGATGGTGTTGGCCACGCGTCCGATCGAAACGATGAGTTTGTCCACGTCCAGCGTCTGGGCTTCGCCCTTGGCATCGGTGTAGGCAACGCTGACACCTTTCTTGCTGCTCTTGACCTCACCAACCTTGACACCGAGGGCGATCTTCAGGCCCTGTTTGTCGAAAGCCTTCTTGGCTTCCTTGGCGATCTGCTGATCGACCGCGCCCAAAAACGTGGGCAGGCCTTCCAGCACGGTGACTTCGGCGCCCAGGCGGCGCCAGACCGAGCCCATTTCCAGGCCGATCACGCCGGAGCCGATCAAGCCCAGTTTTTTCGGCACGGCAGCAATGCGCAACGCACCGTCATTGGACAGGATGCTTTCCTCGTCAAAAGGCGCACCGGGCAAGGCACGCGCGTTCGATCCCGTGGCCACAATGATGTGGGTGCCGGAAATGGTTTCCTCGGTTGCGCCTGCTACCTTGATTTCATACAGGCCATCTTTGGCTGCGACAAAAGAGCCGCGGCCATGGAAGAAGGTGACCTTGTTTTTCTTGAACAGGTAAACGATGCCGTCGTTGTTCTGCTTGACGACGGTGTCCTTGCGGCCCAGCATCTTGGCGACATCCAGGCCCAGGCCCTTGACCTCGATGCCGTGCTCGACAAAGTGGTGGCTGGCATGGTCGTAATGTTCCGACGATTGCAGCAAGGCCTTGGACGGAATGCAGCCAACGTTGGTGCAGGTGCCGCCCAGCGCCGGGCCGCCCTTGGCATTTTTCCACTCGTCGATACAGGCGACGTTGAATCCCAGCTGGGCTGCGCGGATGGCGGCAATGTAGCCGCCAGGGCCGCCGCCGATGACGATCACGTCGAATTGTTTGGACATATTTGGTTCCTTGGTTGAAAGCGTGGCGAGCGGCATCAGGGTCAGGCGCGGGTGGCGGGCAACCGGAACGTACTTGAGGTACGTGAAGATTGCCCGAACGGGACCCGCAACGCCGCCATGAGGTCGCGCAGCAGCTTTAGATGTCGAACAACAGGCGGGCCGGATCTTCCAGCGCTTCCTTCATGGCCACCAGGCCGAGCACGGCTTCGCGGCCGTCCACGATGCGGTGGTCGTAACTCATGGCCAGGTAGTTCATCGGGCGTACCACGATCTGGCCGTTTTCCACGACGGCACGGTCCTTGGTCGCGTGCACGCCCAGGATGGCCGACTGCGGCGGGTTGATGATGGGGGTGGACAGCATGGAGCCGAACACGCCGCCATTGGAGATCGAGAACGTTCCGCCGGTCATCTCTTCAATGCCGAGCTTGCCGTCGCGCGCCTTGGCACCGTACTCTGCAATTTTCTTTTCGATGTCGGCAAAGCTCATCTGGTCGGCATTGCGCAGGATGGGCACCACCAGGCCGCGCGGCGAGCCGACGGCAATGCCGATGTCGAAGTAGCCGTGGTAGACAATGTCATTGCCGTCGACCGAAGCGTTGAGCACGGGATATTTCTTCAGCGCGTGCACCGCCGCCTTGACGAAGAAGCTCATGAAGCCGATCTTCACGCCATGCTCTTTCTCGAACTTCTCCTGGAAGCGCTTGCGCATCTCCATCACTGGCGCCATGTTGACCTCATTGAAGGTGGTCAGGATGGCGTTGGTGGCTTGCGACTGCAGCAGGCGCTCAGCGATCCGTGCGCGCAGGCGGCTCATGGGCACACGCTGCTCCGGACGCTCACCCAGGTCGCTAGCCCTGGAAGGCGACGAAACTTGAGGCAGAGAAGTAGTCGGAACCCCTGTCGGTATTGCGCTTGAAGCTACTGATTTAGGAGCAGATACAGTGCCACCGGCGACCGCACCCAGAACATCGCCTTTGGTGACGCGACCATCCTTGCCGGTACCTGGAACCGAGCCCGAAGCCAGTTGTTTGTCGGCCATCAGCTTGGCTGCAGCAGGCATGGGTACACCGGCCATGCTGCCACCGGAAGCTGCAGGGGAAGGAGCGGCAGCGGGGGCAGTTGCTGCGGCTGCTGCAGGCGCTGCAGCGGCAGGAGCCGCGGCCGCAGCCTTGCCTTCGGTGTCAATTCTGGCAATCAGTTGCTCGGCCGTGACCGTGCCTCCGTCGGCCACCAGGATCTCGGACAGGACGCCTGCCGCAGGTGCCGGCACTTCCAGCACCACCTTGTCGGTTTCGATCTCGATCAGGATTTCGTCGATGGCAATGCTGTCACCAACTTTTTTCTTCCACTGCAACATGGTCGCTTCGGCGACGGACTCGGACAGCTGCGGGACTTTGACTTCTACGGTAGCCATTTAAATTCTTTCGTGTGTAATTTCTGGGCAGACACGCCGGCAGGCGTGGCCTTTTTATTTGGACAGGATGAAGCCCTTGAGCTTGGCGAAGGCGCCGTCGACGAGGGCTTTCTGCTGCTCCTGGTGCAGGTGCGAGTAGCCCACGGCCGGCGAAGCCGAAGCCGCGCGACCCGAGTAGCCGAGCTTCTGGCCTTCTGCCATGTTTTCGTGGATGTAGTGCTGCACAAAAAACCAGGCACCCTGGTTCTGCGGTTCGTCCTGGCACCACACGATCTCGCTGAGGTTGGGGTACTTTTTGAGTTCGCCGGCAAACGCCTTGTGCGGAAACGGGTAGAGCTGCTCGACGCGCAGGATGGCAACATCGTCCAGCTCTTTCTCTTCGCGCTTTTTCGCCAGGTCGTAGTAGACCTTGCCCGAACAGGCGATCACGCGCTTGACCTTGTCCGCCTTGAGGCTGGCACTGTCCGGAATCACCGTCTGGAAGCCGCCCTTGGTGAACTCGGACAGGGGCGAGGTGGCGTCCTTGTTGCGCAGCAGCGACTTGGGCGTCATGATGATCAGCGGCTTGCGCAGGTTGCGCACCATCTGGCGACGCAGCACGTGGAAGATCTGCGCGGCCGTTGTCGGCTGCACCACCTGCATGTTGGTGTCGGCCGACAGCTGCATGAAGCGCTCCAGGCGCGCCGAGCTGTGCTCGGGGCCCTGGCCTTCATAGCCGTGCGGCAGCATCAGCGTGATGCCGTTGACGCGGCCCCACTTGACTTCACCGGAGGCAATGAACTGGTCGATCACGACCTGCGCGCCGTTGACGAAGTCGCCGAACTGGGCTTCCCAGATCACCAGGGTATTGGGATCGTTGGAGGCATAACCGTACTCGAACGCCAGCACGGCCTCTTCCGACAGGATGGAATCGATCACCACAAACGGCGCCTGGTTCTCGGCGACATTTTGCAGCGGCACGTAGGTGCCGGTGTCCCACTTCTCACGGCTCTGGTCGTGAATCACCGCATGGCGGTGGGTGAAGGTGCCGCGTCCACAGTCTTCGCCGGACAGGCGAACCGGGTAGCCACTAGCCACCAGCGAGGCAAACGCCATGTGTTCACCCATGCCCCAGTCCACCGGGATGTCGCCGCGACCCATGGCAGCGCGGTCGTCATAAACTTTTTTGACCAGCTGGTGAGCCGTCACGGTAGGAGGAATCGTGCTGATCCTGTCGGCCAGACGCTTCCACTCGGCCATGGGGATGGCCGTGTCACCGGCATCTGTCCATTTCTTGCCAAGGTAAGGACTCCAGTCCACCGCATATGTGCTCTTGAAGTTGGTGATAACAGGATCGAAGGTGCTTTTACCCGCATCCAGTGCGGCGCGTGTTGCCTTGACCATGTCATCGCCCAGGGTCTCGCCCATGCCCTGGGCCGACAGCTTGTCGGCGTACAGGCGGCGGGTACCGGGGTGCTGGGCAATCTTCTTGTACATCAGCGGCTGCGTCAGCGCCGGCGTGTCCTGCTCGTTGTGGCCGAGCTTGCGGAAACAGATGATGTCGACGACCACGTCTTTCTGGAACGCCATGCGGAATTCGAGCGCGAGCTGGGTGGCCAGCACGACTGCTTCCGGATCGTCGCCATTAACGTGCAGCACGGGGGCATCAATCATCTTGACGACATCGGTGCAATACAGCGTGGAGCGGCTGTCGCGCGGATCGCTGGTGGTGAAACCGATCTGGTTGTTGATCACCAGGTGCACCGTGCCGCCGGTGGAGTAGCCGCGGGTTTCAGCCAGGGCCAGTGTTTCCATGACCACACCCTGTCCTGCAAAGGCGGCGTCGCCGTGCACCAGCACGGGCAGCACCTGCAGGCCCTTGGGGTCGGCGCGGCGGTCCATGCGGGCACGCACCGAACCTTCAACCACCGGGTTGACGATCTCGAGGTGCGAAGGATTGAAAGCCAGGCTCAGGTGGACGGGTCCGCCGGGCGTGGTCACATCGGAGCTGAAACCCTGGTGGTACTTGACGTCGCCGCTGGGCAGGTCTTCCGGCGCGGTATGGTCAAACTCGGCAAACAGGTTGGCTGGCACCTTGCCCAGCGAATTGACCAGCACATTCAGGCGGCCGCGGTGCGCCATGCCGATCACGATTTCCTTCACCCCGATGCTGCCACCACGCTGGATCAGCTCGTCCATGCTGGCGATGAAACTTTCGCCACCTTCGAGCGAGAAGCGCTTTTGCCCCACATATTTGGTATGGAGGAAGCGCTCCAGGCCCTCGGCTGCCGAGAGGCGATCCAGGATGTGGCGCTTTTTCTCGGGCGTGAAATTGGGTTTGCTGCGAATGCTTTCGAGCTTTTGCTGCCACCAGCGCTTCTGGTTCTGGTCCGTCATGTACATGTACTCGGCGCCAATGGTGCCGCAGTAGGTCTCGCGCAGCGCATTGAGCAGCTCGCGCAGGCTCATGGTGTCCTTGCCGAAGAAGGTGTTGCTGGTGTTGAACACCGTTTCCTGGTCGGCATCACTGAAACCGTAAAAAGACGGATCCAGCTCGGGAATGTTGTCGCGCTCGGCGCGTTTGAGGGGGTCGAGGTCGGCCCAGCGGGCGCCGACGTTGCGGTAGGCAGCAATCAGCTGCTGGACAGCCGTGCGCTTGCGGCCCAGCTCCGAGTCGGCACTGGCCACCACAACTTTGGTCTGGCCCTGCTTGGCACGCTCGGCAAACGCATTGACGACCGGCAGGTGCGGTACATCCTTGGCGTTGCTGCCATCGACGGCCGGAACGTTCTGCAACGCGTCGAAGTAGTCGCGCCAGTTGTCGGGCACGCTTCCGGGGTTGGCAAGGTAGTTTTCGTACATCTCCTCGACATAGGGCGCATTGCCGCCGAAGAGGTAGGTGTTGCCTTGGTAGGCTGTATAGACAGACGAAGACGCCTGCGCGCTGGAACTCATATCCGCTGACCTCCGTTTCCCTTGGGGAAACATTTAGTTGGTTAGTTAACCTTCCGCAACACGGCTGGACCGATTAGCGGATGCGACTGTGGCAAGGAAGGACCTTCAGAAACAGGTTCAATTGTGCCACCGAATGCGAAAACGGTGAAACCCGGTCCACCCTGAAGGCGCCCGGGTTTTGTCATGGAACTGCAAGCCGCTGCCCGTGGTGCAGCGAAAGCGCCTCAAATCAGGCCGGGGTTTCCCGCCATGCCAACCAGGCCAGGCACGTTGAGTTTGGGCGGCTTGAGGACCTTGTGTGCTTTCAGGTAAGTCTCGACAACATCCCACACCGGCGGGCCGGCATGTTTGCTGGCTTCCTGCACCGGCGCCCAGCCGGCCACCTTGTAGGTCTTGCCGGCCTCGATCAGCTTGTGCCCCAGGCGCATGTCCTGGATCCGGGCGCCCATCTTCGCACCCGGCTCGCAGCGGTAGCTCAGCCCGCCGACGCGGACCATGTCGCCGCCCTGCTGGTAATACGGGTCGGGGTTGAACAGGTTGTCACCCACGTCTTCGAGAATGGTCTTGATCATGTCGCCGCGCATCTCGGTCAGCGTGGTCCAGGGGTAGGTGATGGCAGTCTGGTCCATCAGGTTCTCGCGCGTGATCGCCTGGCCCGGCAGCAGCGAAGTGCCCCAGCGGAAACCGGGTGAGAAAGCGATGTCGGCGCCACGCACATTCATGAGCGCGTCAAGAATCAGCTGGTCAAACGTGCCGTTGAAGTTGCCGCGCCGGTACAGCGTGCCCTCGGTGACGGCGAGTTTTTCGGACAGTTTGGCCTCGTAAGGCGCACGCACTTTCGAAATCAATGCGTTCATGGCCGCGTCGGCCGGCAACAGGTCTGCAAACACCGGCAGCAGGCGGTAATTGAAAGCCGCCACTTTTTTGTCCTTGACGTCCAGATCAAGCACACCCAGGAACTTGCCATTGCTGCCCGCATTGGTGACGATGGTCTGGCCGCCGGGGTTTTTGACGATCACCGGCACCGGCACCCCGTCGTGCGTGTGGCCACCCAAAATAGCGTCGATGCCGGTCACGCGCGAGGCCATCTTGAGGTCTACGTCCATGCCGTTGTGGCTCAGCAGCACCACGGCCTGCGCCCCCTTGGCGCGCGCTTCGTTGACGGTTTCCTGCATCTCGCTTTCGCGGATGCCGAAGGTCCAGTTCGGTGTCTGCCAGGACGGGTTGGCAATCGGCGTGTAGGGAAACGCCTGGCCGATGATGGCCACAGCAATGCCGTTCATCTCCTTGATGACATAAGGCTTGAACACCGGGTCGCCAAAATCGCTGGTCTTCACGTTTTGCGCGACAAAATCCACCTTGCCTGCGAAGTCCTTCTCGACAATGGTCTTGATGCGCTCTTCCCCGTAGGTGAAGTCCCAGTGGCCAGTCATGACATCGACGCCCAGCAGTTTGGCGGCATCGACCATGTCCTGGCCTTGCGTCCACAGCGCGGTGGCACTGCCTTGCCAGGTGTCACCGCCGTCAAGCAGCAAGGCGCCGGGGCGGCCGGCCTTGAGCTGCCTGACCAGCGTGGCCAGATGCGCAAAGCCACCGACCTTGCCGTACTGGCGGGCTGCCCGCTCGAAGTCCAGGTAGGTGAAGGCATGGGCCTCGGCCGTTCCGGCTTTCAGGTGCGCCGCCTTGAGCAGGTTTTGCCCCACCAGGTGCGGCAGCCGACCCTTCATGCTGCCCACGCCGAGGTTGACGGAAGGCTCCCGGAAATAAACAGGCATCAACTGGGCATGGCAGTCGGTCATGTGCAACAAATGCACATTGCCGCTGCGCGGCACGTTGTACAGGCCGGCGGCCTGCGCAGCGCTGGCATCGCGCTGCAAGGGGAAACCGGCGGCCAGGGCAGCAGCCATGACACTTGCAAACTCGCGGCGGGACAGATTCATGGCGATGGATACCCTGCCTGCTCATGCAGGCGCTGCTGAATGGATACTACTGTTTTGATAGCTGACTGCGCCCGCCGAATAAGGGCTACAGGCATAAATGGCTATTGAATTACTTGTTCACGGGCGAAGCGGGGTCAAGCAGAAGCGCCATCACATGGCGCAGCTGGGTTTCATTCAGGATACCGGTGTGGCCAAAACGCGGCATGCCCGAACAGGCGTTGTAGGCCTTGGCATTCCACAGCTTGCCCCAGGTGTAGTCAACGATGGGTTTGCTGGCTACGGCGGCCGGGTCGGCGACGCCGCGCAACTTGCCATAGTTGTAAAGGCTGGGGCCGATGGAGCCAAACGACAGCTCCGCCTTGCTGATCTGGTGGCAGTTGTAGCAGCTGCCGCCGTTGGCCGAACCCGGCTGGTCGCTCCAGGTCATGCCGCGGCCGTTCTGCGCTATTTTTTCGCCCTCCTGCCAGTCACCGATGAATTTGCCGTCAGATGGCATCTTCACGGTTTTCAGGTTGGCCTCTTCGATGGATTTGGCCAGCTTGTCGTCCAGCGCGGCACCCTGGGCTTCCGAGCAGGCCCTGTTCGAGGCGTCCTGATCCAGCCAGCTGGTTTTGGCAATACCCTGGTCGCGAAAAGAAGATTTCAGCACTTTCTGCGTGGCTTCGGCCACATCCTGCGGTGAAGGGCCGGTGGCGCAGCTCGCCAGCAGCAGACAGAGGGCCAGCAGGCTGGCTGGCTTGTAGGTTTTTTTCATCATGATTCAAGTCCTGTTCAACGCTTGAGGGCCGGTGCCGTGGAAACACCACCCTTGCCATTCACTCCCATGAAGACGCCCAGCGCAATCGTGGCGTCCGAGGCAAAACCGGGAAACGGAAAGCGCTGCTGGCGGTAGCAGTCGTTCAGCCGCCGCTGCATGCTCCAGAGGTCGCCGCTGGAAACGCGGTAGGCCGGCCATGCGCCGAAGCCGTCACCTGCGCCTGGATTCTTGGTCAGGTTGGGCAGGTCCTGCAGGCGCACCCGCTTGTTGTCCTCGCCGTGGCAGGAGGCGCAGGAAAAGTCATACGGCCCGCCGCGCTGGTAGAACACCTGTTTGCCGACCGCATACATCAGTTTTTCCTGGGCATGCGCCTGCGGCAGGTTGAACTTCATGCCGCGCGATTCGCCCGAAATGAAGGCCACCAGCGACTCCAGGGTCTTCTGCTCGTCCCGGCCGAACGGCGTTTTGGCGATGGCGTCGGCGCTGAAACCCTGCAGGGTTTCCATGCAGGTCAGCAGTCGCGACTCCAGGTCCTGCACGCGCGCAGTGTCCGAAAAATAACGGGGCAGCTCGACAAAAGCACCTTTGACGACGCCCGGGCCCTTGCCCAGGTCGCATTGAACCAGGCTGGCATTTTTGGGGCCGCGGGCCTGCTTCCAGAAGGCTTCCCCCCTGGCCTCGTACAACTCGGCCGGGTTGCCGTCGGCCAGCATGGCGCGGTATTCGGCAATGCCCTCGGCCGTGCTTTTCTGCGCTGCTGCCGACAAAGGCAGCAGACACACAGCCGCCAGCCCCAAAAGATTCCATCTCATCGCGTGCTCCTCATTATTTTTTTCAAGTCTCAAGACTTCTTCAGGAAATCACAGCTTCATCGGTGCGCTTGTCGCCCTTGTTGTCGGCCCAGCTGACGGCAACCTTGTCGCCGGCCTTGCCGCCCTTGAAGCTGAACTGCATGAAGGGGTTTTTGGACACGGCCGGGCCCCACTGGGCGCTCATCACCGTCTTGCCATTGTGCGTGGCGCTGATGTTCTGGATAAACCAGGCCGGCACGGTTTTGCCGGCAGCATCCTTGCGCTGGCCACTTTCCATTTCGTGGCTGACCAGCACACGCACGGTGGTTTTATCGCCCTGGGCCTGGGCCCGGATTCTCATCGGTTCTGTCATTTTCCTGTTTCCTTTCAATCGTTTCTTGACGCGGGCCGCCGGGCTCCGCCTTGAGGCTCAACCGCCGCAGCCGCCCAGGGTGACCTTCACTTCCTTGACCGCGTAGAAGAATTTATCGCCCACCTTGGCCAGCGCATAGACGTTCGAGGACTGGCCCATCTTCAGATTGGTGGAGACATTGGGGTCGGTGCCCTCGGGAATGTCGAACAACGCAGCCAGTGCATTGGGGTTTTTCTCGACCACCAACGCCAGTTGCGTGGTACCGGCGATTTTGCTTTGCGCACCGACACGCACCACGCTGCCGTTCTCGGCAATTTCGGGCGCCTGCAGGATCAGGTCCTTGCTTTCGACCGGCGCGCCGGTGGCGCCAAGCGCCTTGGCGGCTTCGGCCAGTGTCTTGCTGTCAAAGGCGGCCTTGCTCCAGACCGGCGCAGTTTGCGCATGGGCAGGCGCCAGACCGGCAGAGGCGGCCAGCGCCAGCGCGGTTGCGCCTGAACTGGTGGCTAGAAAATGACGACGTTCCATGCTTCGAACTCCTTTGAATAACTGCGCGTATTAAAACTTGAAAACGATTGGACATAAAAACAAGCGAACCGACAACAGGGCATTTCTTCTTACTTGCCAAATGCCATGGTCCCGGCTAGGGCGAAAAATCACGCATCAGCCATTGGGCCAGCCGGGTCGATTCCGCATCACTCAATGCCTGCGGCGGCATCGGCATGCTGCCCCATACACCTTGTCCCCCATGCCTGATTTTGCCCGCAAGGTAATTCACCGCGTCGGCGCGGCCCTTGTATTTGCCCGCAACATCCTTGAAAGACGGGCCCAGCAGTTTGCTGTCCATCGCATGGCAGGCCGTGCACGCGTTTTTCTGCAGCAGCGGCATGACCGAGGCCTGGGCAGCTGCGGCAGCATTCCGCGGCGAAGTTGCATTAGCTATATTTTCAGGAGCAACTTGTGTAGTGGCGACAAGGGCCGGACCCTTGTTTGACATGAAAACTTCGGCCGCTGGACGGCTGGTGTCGGCACCGCGGGCACCTCCCACCAGGCGCGTCTGCTCAGCCAGCTGGCCATGGGCGTTGCGCGCATAGTCCGGCAAAAAGCTTTTCACGACGAGCGTCTTCCTGCAGTCGCGCACGCAGGCTGAACCCTGCACGTCGGGCTTGCTGCTGCCGCCAAATTCCGTGCCTGGCCACATGGCGTGCGCGGTGGTCGTACCCTTGCGGTTGGGCAGCCGCTCCTGCACCTCGCGGATATTGGCATCGGACAAGGTGAAGTCCGCAGGAACAATGCTGTCCAGATTGAGGATGTAGGCCGTCACCGCGTACACCTGGTCGGTGCTCAGCGACTTGGGCGCGTTCCAGGGCATGGCCCGGTTGATGTAGTCCCACAGGGTGGACAGCGTTGCCACTTTCATCCATGTTGTGCGCTGCGGCTGGTTAGAGCCGGGCATGAGGCTGGCAACCCGGCCGCTCTTGATGTCCTCTGGCGTGATGCCTCCGGCGATAGGCGTGAAAATATCCGACGACTCGCCGAACGTGCCGTGGCAGGACGCGCATTGGGCCTCCCAGAGCACTTCACCCTGGCGCACCGACCCCTGGCCTTTGGGCAAACCCTTGAAATCAGGCCGGACATCGATATCCCAGGCCCTGACTTCCGCTGGCGTGGCCATGCGGCCTATGCCCGGATACCTGTCGCCCACTTTTCCATCGGCATGGGCGGTGGATGCGCCCCAAGCCGCGAACATCAGGATGAAGCTGGCCCGGCCCGGGCCTGACAAGCTAAAGCTGGACATTCTTCACCTCGCCGTTCTCCTCCAGCGCCCAGGTCTGGATCGCATTGTTGTGATAGATGCTGCGCGACGCCCGCACCTTGCGCAGATCGCCATAGGTCGGCTGGACCTGGCCGGTTTCGTCGATGGCGCGGCTCTGGAAGAAAGCCGGCTTGCCGTCCCAGACGAAGTCGCTGTTGAAACGCGTCAGGCATTTGGACAGCACCGGCCCTTCGAGGCGCGCCGGCTTCCAGTTCCGGCCGCCGTCCACCGACACATCAACCCGCTTGATCTTGCCGCGCCCGCTCCAGGCCAGGCCGGTGACGGTGTGAAAACCCTTGTCGAGCAGCACCTGGCCGCCGCTTGGCGATGTGATCACGCTTTTGACTTCCTGGATGCTGGTGTACTGCCGGTGCAGGCCGTCGGGCATCAGGTCGATGTAGTGAATGCTTTCGTCCTTGGTCGCATAAGGCATGTCGCCGAGCTCGATTCGGCGCAGGTACTTGACCCAGCTGACGCCCTGCACGCCCGGCACGACCAGGCGCAACGGGTAGCCGTTTTCGGGGCGCAGCATCTCCCCGTTCTGGCCGTAGGCCACCAGCACTTCACCATTCATCACCAGGCTCATGGGGATGGTTCGCGTCATGCTAGAGCCGTCGGCGCCTTCAGCCAGCACAAACCTGGCGCGCTTGAAGTCAGCGCCGCACTGCTCCAGCAGCATGCGCAGCGGTACGCCCGTGAATTCGCTGCAGCTGAGCATGCCGTGGGTGTACTGCACCGTAGGCACAGCCACATTGCCCCACTCCATGCCGGTGTTGGCGCCGCACTCGATGAAATGCATGCGGCTGACGCTGGGCAGGCGCATCAGCTCGTCCATGTTCAGCACCATGGGACGCTTGAGCATGGTGGCGTCCGAGCCATTGATCATCAGCCGGTGCTTCGATGGATCGATGTCCCACCAGCCCTGGTGGTGGCGCTCGAAATGCAGGCCGCTGGGTGTGATGATGCCGAACAGGCCCTGCAGCGGGCAAAAGCTCACGCTGGACTGCGGCACCCGCGTCAGGCCCGGGCTTTCGCGGCGTTGCAGATTTTTTTCCCATTCGCTGGGCAGTCCATAGCCCCGGGCTGCCACCGGCTGGCCCAGTCCTTTGCTGTGCATCGGCAAGTTCATGATTTCGGGGTCGCCGCCCGCCATGGCCCGCCCTGCGACCATGGCACTGGCGGCAGCTGCCACAGCACCGGAAAGAAAACCGCGCCGTCCGGCCCGGACCTCCTGGATCTGGTCCCGGCTCAGGAAGTTCTCGGGGGCTCGCCGGATGAAACGGTTCAGCATAGGTCGTCCGCGCAAGTTTCAGATGTCATAGCTGTGCGCCTTGGCGTGCGGGGCAGGTGAAAGGGTCTGTCCGGCTGGAACGGCACCCGGTTCGTCAAGCTCAATGGCAATCTGGGTACAGACGCTCCGGCACAGGGCCACGGCCTTTTCGCTTTGCACGCGGTAAATCACCTGCGTGCCCTCCTTGCGTTTGGCCAGCACACCGGTCCGGAACAAGACCGCGAGGTGCTGGGACAAATTGGGCTGGGTTGTGTCAATCTCGGCCAGCAACTCATTGACCGATTTTTCGCGCTCGCACAGGGCGCTCAGTACACGCAGGCGCATCGGTGTGGCCAGCACTGCAAATAATTCGGCTGCCAGCTCAAAAACCCGGCCCTGCTCGGACTTGGCCCCCGCTTGAATCATGTCGTTCATAAATAGCCTGGATATTTAAATATAAGCAATCGATGATATTAAAAGACAGACGACGCTGCAAACACCGGACATACCCTTAAGTCAAGGCCAACACAGGCCCGGCGAACCGCGGCAACTGTTGCTTCCAAAACCGTTTCTGCGCACAAATTCGCAAACGCCAACCATGCGGCCAGAAATCACCAGAAAAAATGCTGCTTTTGTCTTATGCCGTGCTATAAAACCTTTGGCGTCCAGTGGTTGTTACCTGTCCATACCTTATGTTTCTCAAACGGCTTGTTTTTTCAATTTGTGCCGCATCGGCCTTTGCTTTTTCGAGCGGTGCTGCATGGGCCGAAGTCGACGCACTGGTTCGCGAGTCTCTGGCGCTCATCGAACAAGGGCAGGCACAGCAAGCCTTCGACCGGCTGGCCGCCGTCGAAACGGAACGTGCCGGCGACCCCGACTTTGACACCGTGCTTGGTATTGCGGCCAACGACACCGCACAGTTTTCCCGCGCTGTTTTCGCACTTGAGCGCGCCCTGACCGTCCAGCCGGCCAACGCCCGCGCCCGTGCCGAGCTTGGTCGCGCCCTCTTTGCGCTCAAGGACAACCAGGGTGCTCGCCAGGTATTGCAGGAGACCAAGCGGGAAAACATCCCGGCCGACGTGGCCCGGCGAATAGACGATTTTCTGCTGGCGATTGACCGAAATGAAGAGGCCGCACGGTCCTCCGTCAAGGCATACATAGAAACCAGTTATGGCTCCGACAGCAACATCAACAGCGGCCCCAGCAATTCCAGCGTTGCCGTCCCGGCGCTTGGAGGGCTGGTCTTCACCCTCAGTCCGACCGGCGTGAAACTGAAGGATGATTTCTACAGCATCGGTGCAGGTGTCTCCGGACGTTATGTCATCGATCCCCGCCTGTCGCTGATCGCCAGCGCAAACGGGAACTACCGCTTCAACCTGGACCACGACGACTTCGATACCCGCCAGTTCGACGTTACGGCCGGAGCGAGCTACCGGGTCGACAAGGATGAATTCACGGCTGTCGCGCAGGTCGGTACCTATTCGGCCGACAACAACCCGGTGCGCAATCAAAGAGGCGTGGTGGGTGAGTGGACCCATCGTCCGGACGTAGCCAGCCAGTGGAGCACCTATATGCAACTGTCTACCCTGCGCTACCCGGGCCAAAGCCTGCGCGATGCCGAACGTTATGTATTGGGCACGTCCTATGCCACAGTACTTGGTAGCGGGCTGCTGGTTTTCGGTGGCGGCTACTTCGGTGCCGAAGACGTGCGCGCTTCCGGTGTGCCGCATCTTGGCCATCAGCTGGTGGGCCTTCGTGTCGGACTGCAACAACCCCTGAACGCCGATGTGGACCTGTTTGCCAGCGTGGGATACGAAAATCGCCGCTACGGTGGCCCCGATCCGCTCTTTCTTGTCACCCGTCATGACCGGCAATCCACCCTGAACCTCGGCTTGAACTGGGTCCCAGCGGTGACTTGGCGCGTCACACCCCAATTGTCTCTGCTGAAAACAAGCTCCAACATTGCCATCTCCGACTTCAGCAAACGCGTGCTCTCTGTCACGGTTCGCAAGGATTTTTAGAGCCCCCTCGCATGCGCATCAATCACGCATGCGACCATGTGCTCCCGGCCAGTAAACGATCCGGCAAGGCCTTGATCATGAAACCAGATTTCCGCTTGAAAAATACCGTCCTGTTGTTGACGCTGGCCGCAGCCTATCCTTTGCAGGCCCACGCCCTGGCCGGCATCGCCCAGTTCACCGCCGGTGAAGTCAATGTGCGGCAGACCGATGGCCGCACCATCGCCCTGGCCAAAGGCAGCAACATCGACAGCGGCCAGGCCATCGTGACCGGCGGCAACGGCCGCGCCCAGGTCAAATTCACCGATGGCGGGCTGATCTCCCTGCAGCCGAACACCGAATTCAAGATCGCCAATTATGTCGACCAGAACGACGCCAAGGAAGACCGCTTCCTGGTTGACCTGCTGCGCGGCAGCATGCGGGCCATCACCGGGTTGATCGGCAAGCGCAACCGCGACAACTACAAGCTCACCACCACCACCGCCACCATCGGTATCCGCGGCTCGGGCTTCAAGGTGGGCTACAACCCGGATGGCTCACTGGGCATCAGCAGCGAGCTCGACAAAATCGAGGTATGCAACCAGAGCGGCTGCATCGGGCTGGTGGCCGGCGAATCGGTCAAGATCGTGAGCAACATCGCCCCGCCGGTGCGCACCAGCCAGCCTCCCAAGATGGAGACTCCGAATACGCAACAGGAACCCATTGTCGCCGGCAATCAGGTCACCCCTACTGGCGCGCCACTCATCCTTTCGCAGTCATTGGCCATCGACCCAAAGGAAAAAACCTTTACCGACATCACGGTTATGGGTGTGGTGACCGACAGCTCCAACAACGCCTTTAACGAATTGGGAACCGGCGGCGGGTTAACCAGCACGTTTGAAGTTGCAAGCAACAAATTAATCAAGGTGAACAAACCAGGCGCCATCTCAACCACCTGGGCTCCAACCAGTGCGGCCGTCATCACTTCCGGGGCTCTCGGAAACGTTGCAGATTCGGATTTCCTCGGTTGGGGCAGCTGGAGCCAGGCCACGAAGGAAGAGGTTAGCGGCAGCACCACTGTGACGTCGCTAAAACATTTTCACTACGTTGCAGGCCGACCAACCGCTGCCGGTCAAATGCCTACCAGCGGAACAGCCACCTATAACTTTGCCGGTGGGTCAGCCTCGCGCGGAAACACCGTCGGGACCATCAATGCCGCCAATACGAACCTGAGCGTCAACTTTGCTACCGCGACGCTGACGGCCAACATCGACACCTCCGTTGCAGCCTTCAGTGACACTGCGTCGATTACGGGTTCGACCTTCAGTGGCAGTTTTGTCAAAGGATTTTTCACAGGTGCAGGAGCCACCCGGGCGGGTTTGACATTCTTGAAGGCCTACACGGTCAGCGACTATGCTACGGGCGCAATTGCTTTTACAAAACAGTAACTTTTACGTTGCAGGCCTTCTCACCCGACTAAGCCATACCGGATCGAAAGACACTCATCATGAAACACGAATTCCGGCTTAAAAACGCCGCCCTGCTGATGGCACTGTCCGCGGTCTATCCTCTGCAGGCCCACGCCCTGGCCGGCATCGCCCAGTTCACCGCCGGTGAAGTCAATGTGCGGCAGACCGATGGCCGCACCATCGCCCTGGCCAAAGGAAGCAACATCGACAGCGGCCAGGCCATCGTGACCGGCGGCAACGGCCGCGCCCAGGTCAAATTCACCGATGGCGGGCTGATTTCCCTGCAGCCGAACACCGAATTCAAGATCGCCAATTATGTCGACCAGAACGATCCCAAGGAAGACCGTTTCCTGGTGGACTTGCTGCGCGGCAGCATGCGTGCAATCACCGGGCTGATCGGCAAGCGCAACCGCGACAACTACAAGCTCACCACCACCACCGCCACCATCGGCATCCGTGGTTCGGGTTTCAAGGTGGGCTACAACCCGGATGGCTCACTGGGCATCAGCAGTGAGCTGGACAAAATCGAGGTGTGCAACCAGAGCGGCTGCATCGGGTTGGTGGCCGGCGAATCGGTCAAGGTCATTGACAGCAAGACACCGCCGGTGCGCACCAGCGAAAAGGCCAAGGACGAAACACCAAAACCACCCGCCAAGGAAATCATTGTGGCAGGCGACGGCGTCAAATCGGACGGGACTTCCGATCTGATCGGCCCCAAGGTCGAGGCAAAAAATACAGGCACGTTCACCGATCTTTATGGCGTGGCGACCTACTACTTGCCAACAATTTCCGGCCCGGGCTCGATATCAGGTCCTGGCGTGGCAAGCTCCGCGACTCTGGACGACGGCAAGCTGACCGCATTCACCGCCGGTGGCAACACTTTCACTTCCTCCACGATCAGCAACGCGGGCTCAGCAGGCTCTGTTGCGGCAGGCGATTTCATCGGCTGGGGAACCTGGTCGACCGGGAGCAAAAATGGCAGCACGACTCTCGGTGACCTTTCCTTTGTGGTAGGCCGCCCAACGGCTGTCATGCCGACGACGGGAACCGCCGTGGCTTACACGCTGCTGGGCAAGACACCGGTCTCTGCTTATGACACTTCAACCAATGCCGCCCTTGCCTCCGGCACACTGTCGTCCGCCTCCATGACGGTCAACTTCGCCACCAGCCAGATCACCAATGTCGCTATCAATACGACTTTGGGTGGCTTTACCGTGTCTTCAGGCATTGCCATTTCAGGCGGCATATTCACCTACACCAACGGCGGCCCTCTCTTCAAGATCGACGGCTTTTTTAGCGGTGTGAATGCGGCGCGTGCCGGCATGGTTTATACCGGTACCAATGGGAACACCCGCTACTCCGGTGCTGCGGTATTCCAGACACCCTGACCCTGATCGCTTGGGCTCAGCGCAGGTAAAAAGCCAAATCGCGCTCAGTGGCCTCGCTGCCGTGGACATCCAACGCCTTTTGTCTTGCAGCCAAACCGATTTGCCGCCGAAGTACAGGCAAATCGCGAAGCGTCATCAAGGCATCGTAGGCCTGTTCCTGCGATTCGATGAGAAACCCCGACTCCCCGTGTTTGATGACTTCGGCATAACCCGCCGAGGTGTGCGCCACCACAGGCAAACCGGCACCCATGGCTTCCAGGACCACCCGGCCGTAAGCCTCGACGAACATGCCGGTGCGGTAGAACACCGCATCGAGCGACCGGTAAAAATCAGGTACCGATTCAGCCCCGGCCGGCAGCAGTTCAATGCCTTCCACCCCGGCCAGGCCGGGCGCCAGGCAGGTGCCGCCCATGATGCGAACACGCACGCCGCGGCTTGCGAGCATCCGGTATAGGGCCAGGTCGTGTGGATGATGCTTGTCCAGAAAATCGCGGCTCACGCGGCCTATGGTGAAAGGCCGCAATGAAGCAGGGTCCTGCGGCCATTCCCTGAAGCGTGTTTCAGCTACCTGAAGAAAAGGTGTCAGGTCAAGCAAACTCGGTATGACGCGCCCGGGCAATGCTGCACTGCGTTGCAGCAAGCCGGAAACAAACACGATGTCCGGATCCAGGCCCGTGAACTCGCGCACGCCTTCAATAATCGCGAAGAGCTGCCCCTGGTTGGAGAGGTTGTGAAGAAGGATGACCCGTTCGAAGCGCGTGTACTTGAGCCACAGGCCTGGTTGCAGGTGAACGCCACCTATCAGCAGCGTGCCGTCTTTGGGAAACTGGTGGGCAAACGGCTGGATGGCCGCAATGCCCTCTGCGGCATAGTCTGGATGAACCGGCGCATCCGACCACAGCTTCACGGGCCGCCGCTCGGCCAGCAACCGCTGAAGGTCGATCAGCTCTCTTTCGGCGCCGGTGTACAGCTCGCTGAAACGCCCCAGCAGATGCAGGGTCGTGGACGATACAGGCGCAGATGGATCGGTCATTCCCGCAGATTATCCCCGGACCGACAGTGCCCCGGTACGTCCTGCTGCCACATAATCCCGGGATGCACGATGGCAACCATCCTCCGCCGGGTCAGGAAACTCCTTTATCTGTTGACGCGACGAAACACAGCGAATGGATGTTGCGCGGCACAGAGCTGCATTCCGCTGGCCGGCTTGAGCAGGCGCTTCTCGCCTTCGAAAATGCGCAGGCGCTGGCGCCACAGGATGTGAATACGGCATCAGCTTGCGCAACCCTGCTGGCGCTCCTGGACAGGCCCCAGGCCGCGTATCAAACCCTTCTTTCCGTGGAAGCGCAGCTGATGGAAAACGCAGACGGCGCTGCAAACCTTGCCATCGCCGCAGAAGCCTGCGGCGACCTGGCCAGGGCGCAGAACGCCTACGCACAGGCCTTGCAGCTCGACCCCGATCACCTGCGTTCGCTCAACAACGTCGGCATTCTCGCTGCATCCTCCTCCCAGTGGGAGATGGCCATCGGGCTGGCGCGAAGGTGCGTGGAACTGCAGCCCGGGCACGCGCCCCATCATGCAAACCTTTCAGAATTTCTTGCCGGCGACAGGCGCTACCCTGAAGCGCTTGAGGTTGTCACCAGCGCCATGGTGCAATTCCCGCATGACCTGGAATTGAAAACTCGCCACATTGCCCTCCTCGCTTTCAATGGCGATATTGAACAATCCAATGCGGCCTTGAAGAAACTGGATGCAGATGGCCGTCGCGCTTTTGAAGAGTTCCTCTCGCGGCTGGAGGCATCCCACGGCCCGGACAGTCTTTCCACTCACCTGTCTAGCAAGTCGTCCCTGCCGGCGCTCGACGCGCTCGACATCCATGCCAGGCAGGCCTTCCGGAATATGTCGATTGGCGATTGGCGAAACCATGCCAGGCTGATCGACCTCCTGCGCCGGGCCTTGGCGAAAACAGCCGTCGGCGTTCATGGCCGTGACTGGCATCACACCCCATTTCATGGTTTGACACTGGACTTGCACGAGGATGAACTGGCGCAGATGCATGGCGAATCGATGGCCGCGGTCAAGGCCGGGCTGAAGGCACGCCTTCCGCCTTTTGTGGTGCGCCGAAATGCAACCAGCAAAAAGAACGGCAGCCGCATTCATGTTGGGTTGGCCTTGCCAGGCCTGCACGATACCCGCCTGTTGCTTGCACTGAAGCGGCAACTGGCCCACCACGATACATCCCGCTTTGCCATTCATGTCTATGCATTCACGCATCGGCCCGAGCCTCGGCAGGGCGATGCCCTGCGGCCGCACGCCGCGAGCGTGGCCGAACTGGGCCACATGCTGGATGCCGAAGCCGCGGCGCGCATGCGCCTTGACCGGCTGGATGTTTATATGGAAATGGGAGGTGACTCTGGCTGGTCACGCCCCCAGCTGGCGGCATGGCGAGTCGCACCCGTGCAGCTTCGCCATGTCGGCTGGCACAGGCAGCATGTGCCCGGGCATTGGGACTACACCGTTTCCGACAGGTTCATCCACCCAGGTGATGGCACCGGCCTTGCCCGGCAAGGTGCCATCGTCCGCCTTCCCCATACCTGCTGGCTGGCAGGCAATGCCGATGCACTGCCTCCTGACGGCGGCCACTCGCGCGAAGGCACCGGCCTGCCCGACGGCGCGTTGGTGCTCGGCTCATTTCTGCCGCCCGCTACGCTGGATGCCGAAAGTTTCGCCGTATGGATGAAAGTCCTGCGTTCGCTGCCCGATGCGGTGTTGTGGCTGCCGTACTGCGGCAGAGCTGCTGCCAACCTGGTGCGCGAAGCGCAGGCCGCCGGTGTAGGCGCGAGCCGGCTGGTTTTCTCCACGCGCATGGACCGCAACGAAGCGCTGGCCCGTATGAAACATGCCGATATTTTTCTCGACACCCTGCGCTGCAACGCAGCCTCGGGCCTGGAAGACGCCCTGCGCCTGGGCGTGCCCGCCCTCACCTGCGCAGGCATCACCATGGCGTCACGCCTGGGTGGCAGCATCCTGCACGCCGCAGGCCTGCCCGAAGGAGTGCTTGAAAGCAGGGCGGCCTATGTTGCCGAAGCCCTGCGCCTGGGCCGCGATGCCAGGGCTTTGCAGCAATTGCGCGCACGCCTCCAGGCTATCCTGCCGGTGGCGCCGCTTTTTGACATTGCAGCCCGCGTCAGGGAATGGGAAGCCGCCCTGACGACGATGGTTGAGCGGTCACGCGCAGGCTTGGCGCCTGCCGCCTTTGATGTGCCGAGCAGCACAGCCACGCCCGCTGCGCCCAGCGCTGCGCACGCACGATGACCGGTTTGTCGACGTGAAAATTCATATCTACACAGACATCGCCAATTTGTTTGGCCAGGCTTGCCGGGTCTGGATGGATGTACTGCTGGATGCCGGACATGAAGCCGAGCTGGTCGACATGGGCATGGGCAATGAGCAACCCTTGCCCGAGCTTGGCCCCTGTGATGTCAACCTGCTCGTGACGGGCATTTACGCTTTCGCGCGCTTCAAGACCTGGGGACTGCCAAGGCACGGGAAAAATGTCATGTGGATGTTTGACCCGTTGACCCGGCAGGAAGACGCCGTCATGCACAGCTACAAGGCGACGGCCTTTGATGCCATTGCTTCCGGGCTCGATGCAGTGATTGCCATGGACGCCTCCATTGCCCAGTATCTTGAAAGGCACCACCCCCGGCTGCCGACACAACAAATTCCCTACCTGGTCGCCGCGCAGAACATCATTGCACCGCTGGCGGAATCAGCGCGCACGGGGCAGGTCATTTTCATGGGCGGCAACACGGCGCGCAGGGCTGCCGCCCAGGACTGCTTCAGGGAAAACGGCACACCGGCAGAGTTCGCCTGGGCCGGCCTCTGGGGCGCTGCACGTGATGAAAAGCGCAGGGGCAGCCGCATCAGCCTGAACATCCATGCGGACCCGGCGCATACCTACTTTGACCAGTTCCGTACGCTGGAAGCCTGGGCGGCGGGCACCGTGGTGGCGACGGAAACCACGGAGGGGCTGGAACCTTGGGGAATCGTGCCCGGCACTCACTTGGCCATGGCCGACTTGGAGCGCTTGCCCGAGGTGTGCGGAGCGCTTCTCGCCGATCCGGAAAGACGTGCACAGATGGCCCGCGCCGCCCAAGATCTGCTGCGCAGCCAGTTTTCTCCAGAGCGCTGGCGCCGGGACATGTTGTCGGTTCTGGAGCAGATTCCCTGACTTCGTTCGTGTTGCAGATGAACAGGCTTGCTACCATTTAAATAGCAAACTATCGGCGATTCAAAAGGACAAACTGTGCTTTTTCTTATGCCTCCGCCTAAGCGGGCGCTTTAAAGCGACTCAGGCAACATTCATCAGGTCCCGTATCTGCTGCAATGCCGCCGGGTCATCCAGGGTGGTCAGGTCGCCCGCTTCGCGGCCTTCGCACACCGCCTGGATCGCGCGCCGCAACAGCTTGCCGCTGCGGGTTTTTGGCAGGATGGACACAAAACGCACGCGTGAGGGCCGCGCCAGCGCGCCCAGGTCTTGGTCCACACGTTTCATGATCTCGCCTTCGAGCTTGAGCGCGCCCGCGCTGTCGATCAGCACGCCGCCGTCTCTGGGCACCACAAACGCCATGGCCACCTGGCCCTTCAGCTTGTCGGCCACGCCAACCACCGCCACCTCGGCCACGCCGGTGTGCCCGGAAATGCTTTCCTCGATCTCGCGCGTGCCCAGGCGGTGGCCGGCCACATTGATCACGTCATCGGTGCGGCCGAGAATGAAGTAATAACCGTCCTCGTCGCGTATGCCCCAGTCGAAGGTGCTGTAGACCATCTTGCCGGGCACGGTTTTCCAGTAGGTGTTGACGAAGCGGGCATCGTCTTTCCAGACGGTCTGCATGAAACCGGGAGGCGTCGGGCCTTCCAGCACGACCACGCCTTTTTCGTTGGGCTGCGTCAGCTCTTCGCCGGTCGATTCGTGCAGCAGCTTCACGTTGTAGCCATACATTGGAATGCCCGGGCTGCCGAACCTGCTGGCCTTTTTCTCGACGGGGTTGGCAATGGTCAGAATCGGCCAGCCGCTTTCGGTCTGCCAGTAGTTGTCGATGATGGGCACCTGCAGCCCCTCGCTGATCCAGCGCGCCGTCGGCTCGTCCAGCGGTTCACCGGCCAGGAAGAGTGCGCGCAAGCTGGACAGGTCGTATTTTTTCAGCAGAGCCGGGTCCTGTTTCTTCAGCACGCGCACCGCTGTTGGTGCACTGAACATGGCCGTGACCTTGTACTTCTCCACCAGCCGCCACCAGATGCCGCCGTCAGGCTCCTTGTCCAGGCCCCGCGTCGGCAGGCCCTCGTACATCAGCGTGGCCATGCCGGCAATCAGCGGCCCGTAAATGATGTAGCTGTGGCCCACCACCCAGCCGATGTCGCTGGTCGAGAAATAGGTTTCTCCCGGCCGGCCGTCGAAGATGTGTTTCATGCTGGCGGCCAGCGCCACCGCGTACCCGCCGGTGTCGCGCTGCACGCCTTTGGGCTTGCCGGTGGTGCCGCTGGTGTAGATGGTGTAGCTGATGTCCGTGGACTTCATCCACTCGCAGGGCACCTCGTCGTTCATGTGTTTGGCGCGCATGTCAGACCACAACTGGTCTCGCCCAGCCATCAGCTGCATGGGCGAAAGGCTGCGGTCGGCCAGCAGCACCGCTTCCGGCTTGTGGCTGGACAGGCAGATCGCCTCGTCGAGCAACGGTTTGTAAGGCACAATTTTTCCACCGCGCGAGCCCGCATCAGCGCTCACGATGACTTTGGGCGTCGCATCCTCGATGCGCGAGGCCAGCGAGCCGCTGGCGAACCCGCCAAACACCACGCAGTGGATTGCGCCCATGCGCGCGCAGGCCAGCATCGCAAACGCAGCTTCGGGAATCATGGGCATGTAGATCAGCACGCGATCGCCCTTGGCCACCCCCAGTGCCTGGAGGCTGGCCGCCATGCGCTGCACTTCGGCATGTAATTCGGCAAAGCTGTAGGTTTTTTCGACGCCGGTTTCGGTCGACACATAAATTAGCGCCGCCTGGTTCGGGCGGTCCCGCAGGTGCCGGTCGACCGCGTTGTGGCACAGGTTCGTGGTGCCGCCTTCAAACCAGTGCGCAAACGGCGGCTTGTCGTAGTTGCAGACACGCGTGAAAGGCTGCTGCCAGTCGATCAGTTTCGCCTGTTCCGTCCAGAAAGCGTCGGGTTGCTCCATCGACCGGCGATAGAAATCGGCGTAACTTGTCATGCGTTGTCTCCAGTGTGATTCACGGATTTCGATGTTCTGATTTTGACCGCTGGCTATCGCGAGCCTTTGCCCGCCGTCAATTCAGCGGCGTTTGCCATCGTGCGCATGGGACGATTTCTCCAGCTGCCCATCAAAATTGAATTCATAATTATTGATAACAGACTTGCGTGTGGCTGACAGCGCTTTCTCAAGACAGCGGCCCGGCCAGAATTGACCGCTCCGTGATCCACCGGCGGCAAGCGCTCGATTTTTGGAGAACTCAAGCGACGGGCTGCTCCGGCATCGGGGAAGAACGCTCAGCCTTGGTAGGGACCCTTGACTTCGCCCCAGCCCCATTTCGGCATGGGAGCGTTCTCATCCACCGCGGCCCCCGGCTGCGAATTGATCACCGCCAGGCGCGAGCCCCATTCCAGATAGCCCACCAGCGCCGAGCGGAACTCCGGGTCTTCGGGCATGCCCAGCTGGTCCGCGGTTTCGAGCAGCAGGCTGACCCAGCTCCGCCGCTTCTCCTGGTTCAGGTGCCGGTGAAGGTGTTGCTGGATCATGTGCGGATGGCCGCCGTGCTGCGCGGAATACACGGCCGGGCCGCCCAGCACTTCCGCCAGAAAAGCAGCCACGTGGCTGGGGTGATCTGCGCCCATGTGGGCAAAAACGGAGGCGAGCACGGCATCGGTTTTGACCCGCTCGTAAAAACGCGTGGTCAGCCGGTTCAGTGCATCGATACCGCCCAGCCATTCATACAGTGTTGGAACTTTGGGAGGGCTCATTGCCTGGCATTATCTCCAGAGTTTTTGATCTCGCCAAGAGCGTCTTTGCTGGGCTTGCCTGATGGTACGGACACCCGGCAATCCGGGTTCGCTATATTTTTAGGGGCTTAGGAAGCAAAGTTCGTTAAAGAGGGTTGCTGCGAAGCAAGGATAGCAGCGCTTTGTAGAGGCTGGAATGGCGGTGATTGAACCTGAACTCCGTTTCTTTCAGGTGCAGATAGAAG